>X287_Common_Brushtail__coassemble_0_pt1 | contig 109404 bp, 94 predicted proteins | sample X287_Common_Brushtail__metabat2_low_PE_009 | metagenome-assembled genome bin X287_Common_Brushtail
GTTTAATATCATTATTTGTTGATCTGCTTCTGGTGCGCAAAGAATACAACACCGGAATATTTAGTACATCACCATCCAACTTCAGATTATTCAGAGAAAAACGAACACGGAGTACCGCCTTATCAGGGAACAGCTCCTTGAATTTTTTTCAAACTCTTTCCGGTGATATTGGCTTCGGATTTGACTTCTATAGGGAAAAGTACATTTTCACGCTGAATGAGGAAATCTACTTCATAAGGTGGATATGACTGCGCCCAGTATCTGGGAACAACTTCAAATTGTGTAATTAAAGTTTGAAGTACAAAATTTTCTGTCAATGCTCCATTGAACTCTGTAAATAGGCGATTGCCCTCACCAAAGGCTGTTGGTGCCAGTTCAAGGGGTTTGAAATGGGTGCGATTTATGGGTATATTATTGAAAGTATAAAAAAACATGGTTTAACTGAAAAATACTGAAACTGGCGGGACAAGACTCAAGGGAGGAAAACGATGAATTTATATACAAGTGATTTGCCTCTGCCATTTTCCTATTGCAGAGTGGAACGGATACCATAGGAGCTCGTGGCATATTTATGGTCATATTCACAGCCGCAGAAATGAGACATATGAGTTTATGAGAACCAAAGAGCATGCGCTAAATGCCGGATGCATGATAAATAATTATACCCCGGCATCATTTAACGAGCTTGTCAGAAATAATGAGATTTGGAAAAACCTAGAGGAGTAACATCTGGTAACCGCCAGCCAGGTGACAGCCAGGCAACTGCTTTCAAAGTCTGCTTGTTATAATGTCATAAAAATGTTATAATGTGCCTATATGTGATGTCAATAGACAGGAAAACAGGATATTGGAGGTTACGCGAGATGAAAAAGTATAGAAAGATACTCGTTATTCTTCTGGCTTTGGTCTTTGTATTTTCACTCATAGGATGCGGCAATGATGATGATACGGAAAAATCCGGCACAGATACAGAGGAAGCTACAGAGAGCACGGAAGAGGACACAGAGGAGGTTACCACTGAAGAAACGGCACAGGTGGATGAAGACGGATTTACGATAGTGAATCAGACTGTAAAGACTACAGATATAGTCAATGTGCGTACCGAAGCTTCTACAGACAGTGAGGCTGCTATGAAGCTTTCCGCCGGAGTGGAAGTAAATCGTATAGGATATAATGACGAATGGAGCAAGGTATCATTAGAGAGCGGTACTTATTATATTTATTCCGAATATCTGGAGCTGGTGGCTGACCTTTCTGCAGAAACGACAGAGGATGCGACAGAGGAAACCACATCAGAGGAGTCAGAGGATACCGAAGAGGATGCTGACACAGAGTCAAATGGTAAGGTTATATGCATAGATGCAGGACATCAGGCTCAGGGAAACAGTGACCAGGAGCCTGTGGGACCGGGTGCTACGGAAACGAAGGCAAAGGTTTCTTCAGGAACTACAGGAGTATCAACCGGAACTCCTGAATACGAGCTAAATCTTCAGATAGCCCTCAAGCTTCAGACTGAGCTTGAAAGCAGAGGATATACCGTTATCATGGTTAGGACCACAAATGATGTAGACATCAGTAATGCAGCCAGAGCGGAGATTGCAAATAATGCAAATGTTGACGCATTTATCAGAATACATGCAAATGGTTCTACTAACAGCGATGACCAGGGCTGCATGACCATATGTCAGTCATCATCAAATCCGTACAATGCTGACATATATGAAGAGTGTAAGGCGCTGGCTACAGCCGTGCTGAACGGACTTTCAGCAGCTACAGGCGCATATGCAGAAGGTGTATGGGAGACCGACGACATGAGTGGCATAAATTGGTCCGAGGTACCTGTAACCATCGTAGAAGTAGGTTATATGACAAATGCCGAGGAAGATGAGCTCATGGCTACAGATGAGTATCAGCAGAAGATTGTCACAGGCATAGCAAATGGCATAGACACATTTATAAACAGTCAGAATTAGATTTAAGAGTATTTATCTCTTCTAAGGTTAGCTCCCGAAATGTACCGGGAGCTAATTTTTTGTCTAAAACCAGGCTCCCCATTGTGAGTCTCTTTAAATATGTGACCTCCATGCCTACAGACTGAAACATGCGCTTGATCTGATGATAGCGCCCCTCCGTGATGGTGATTTGCACGGATGAGCAGCATGCCTTGGTATCTGTTGCAAGGATTTCAAGCATGGCAGGTCTCGTGGGACTGTCGTCTTTGATATCAAGCCCTTCTTCAAATTTTCTTACATGTTCTTCAGTAACTATGCCGGATATATCGGCATAATACGTCTTTGATACATGCTTTGCCGGAGAAAGCAGATTGTGTGCGAGCATGCCATCATCGGTAATCAGAAGCAGCCCTTCTGTATCCTTATCGAGTCTGCCGACGGGTGACAGATTCTTTTGCTTTACGCCCACGAGCAAATCCATGACTGTTACAGCATTCTTGTCGGTGGTTGCAGTAATTACGCCTGCCGGTTTGTGAAGCATATAATAATGAAATCTCTTATATTGCAATAATTTTCCATTATATGAGACTCTGTCATCTGCCTCATTTATCTGCTTTTCCGGTGCTGTGCATATTTCGCCATTTACCTGTATATTTCTCTTTTTTATTAACTGTTTTACCTGTGCCCTTGTACCTACGCCGCATTCCGCCAAATATCTGTCAAGCCGCATAAATGTATCTCCTGTTTCATTTAGTATTCTACATCCTTCAAATATCGTTTTAGCAAAAACGTACAAAAGTATGGGAACGTAAAAATGTTTTCAGCAAATCCGATGTTTCCTGATATTAGTTTTAATCCATATTTTATATCAGAATAGTTTTTGTTCTTAATCAGTGTGTTTAAGGATTTTGCTGTTCCATTTGTAGATTTAACTTCTATAGGCAGCAGGCTTTTTTTTGTGCGCACGAAAAAATCCTCCTCTAAGGTGGAATTGTCACGTTTGTAATAATAAAGCGAGTACCCGTTTTTTTTAAGTGCTTCACCTACAACATTTTCATAAAGTGCTCCCTTGTAAACTCCCAGATTTTTGTTGGCTCGCAGGTCATCTTGTGCTTCATCATCAAGCATAGCGACCAAAAGCCCAGTATCCATAAAGTAAATTTTATATTTTGTTTCATCATAATTGCCTTTAAGGGGCAGTTCAGGAAAACTTAAACAGTAGCAGGTGTTTATTATACCAGAGTTTTCAAGCCATTCGATACATCCGCGATAATCCTTAAAACGTGCGATTTTGGCGGCCTTGGATATTTGAAATTTTTTATTATCTTTAGCCAACTGAATTGGAATTTGATTAAAAATATTTAAAATTCTGGTTTGGTCAACACCATCTGCATATTTGCGTATATCCTCTTTATAATCATCTATTAGCTGACGTTGAATTTCAAGGGTGTTCTCAAATGTATTATTTTCTATATATTCCCGCACAACGGCAGGCATTCCTCCCAATATGCTGTAATCTAAAAACATCTCGTTGTATATATCCATTTCTATTTGAGAAAATGGTGTGAGAGTTTGCATATGCGATAGCATTTCGTTAATTGTATCATCATTATATCCTTTGGCCCAGAGAAACTCTTCAAAATCCAAAGAAGAAAGATTATAATCTGTCTTATATCCTACACTATTGCTCTCGATTCGATTATAAGAAATCCCCAAAAGTGAGCCGCTACAGATTACATCGAATCTGCCATCCAGCTTAAAAAATTTTAGAGAGGTTGCAATATTCGGGAAATCCTGAAGCTCGTCAAAGAAAATAAGTGTGGCATTTTCTTTGAATTTTTTGGTTGGGTCAATTCTTGAGATATTTTTTATTACATTATCTGTCTTGTAGCCATCCTCACAGATCATTTTGTATTTCGGTTCTTCTACCAAATTTATATATATAACACTTTCGTAGTTTGTACTGGCAAAATGCATAATTGATTCTGTTTTGCCAATTTGCCTGGCACCCGTTACAATCAAAGGCTTATGCCCGGGTGTGTCTTTCCATTCTATAAGATATTTATCGATTTTTCTTTTTAAATAAAGCATGAGTCATACATCTCCTTTTATATGGAGTGTACAAAAAAAATGAGCGACTTTTCAATATGTGATTACAAAAAAATGAGCGACTTTTCGCCAAAATCCCCGAAAACATGAAAAATTGTTCGATATAGAATTAATAATAATTGCAATTAGAACAGAAATTAACAAATAGCATAAAAACTGATTTCCAAAAAAGTTCACAAACTCGTAACAAATTATTCCTTAATTTCTTGTGAAAATTATACTATGCGCGGTTGACATATCGTAATAAATGCGTTATTATACTTAACAGAAATGTAACATTTGAGTTAAAATTCCTCATTATTGAGGATATGAAAATGGATTTGTTTACAGGATTAAGAGGATAGATATGATTAGGGTAAGTAAGAGATCAGGTTTTAAGAGAATTACATCCTACATGAAAAGAAACGTATTAAATTACAGATATATAAAACGTAACATATTAGTAGCTTTATCGGTTGTGGGAGTAGTTGCCATGACTATAGGCGTTGCAAAGCTTGGCGAGCAGGTAGACCAAGATGCGGGATACAGCACGGAGTCTACAGTCGAATATGCTGATGCAGCATTTATGAAAGAAGGAAGCATAACAGTAGCCATGGGTGATTCTGGCAGCGAGGATGTTTTGGTAGCTGATAACGATAATGACATGGTAATGGACGCAGAGGAAGAATCAGCATTTGATGACAAATTCATCGTAAAGACGGATGACATACTCAATGTAAGAGCCGAGGCGAGCACGGACAGTGAGCTCACAGGCAAGATGGAAAATGGAGCGGTAGGAGATATAACAGGTACTGAAGGCGAATGGACCGCCATTAGTTCAGGAAATGTAACAGGTTATGTCAAGACAGAATATATATTGACTGGAGCGGAAGCTGAAGAGTATGCTGCAGATTATGTCCAGGTAACTGGTACGATAAATACGGATACCGTCAGGGTTAGATCTGAAGCATCTACAGATGCAGATATTTTGGCGCTTGCAGCTATTGATACGGTGCTTCCGGTTATCTCAGAGGAAGATGACTGGGTACAGGTACAGCTGAGCGATACAGAAACAGGATATGTTATGTCTGATTATATCGATGTAGAAACTACATATGCATGTGCTCTGACATTGGCAGAGTATGATGCTTTATATAATACGCAGGAGGATGAAGCAGATGATACAGAAGAAGCTGCTGCATCTGTTTCAACAGACAGCACATCATCTGACAGCTCATCATCAGATAGTTCAACTTCGGACAGTCAGTCATCTGACAGCACGACTTCCGATAGCACATCATCAGGCAGCTCATCTGACAGCACATCTTCAAGCAGCCAGACAGAGGACACTACGACTACTCAGACGGAGACTTCTGCTACAGTGGATACATCTCAGTATAGCGATGCATATCTTCTCGCATGTCTGATAAGCATGGAAGCAGGCTATGAATCATATGAAGGACAGCTGGCAGTAGCAAATGTGGTACTTAACCGTTTGCATAGTGGCAAATGGGGCAGCACGATAGCAGATGTAATATATGCACCAAATCAGTTCCCATGTGCTACAGGAAGTGTGATGCAGGGATATCTGGAGAATGGCCCTTTGGATATGGCACTTCAGGCTGCAAATGATGCATTGAATGGAAATAACAATATCGGAAGCTTCATGAGCTTCTTAAATCAGAAATATGTAGATACAGATTCCCTTTCTGATTATATCATTATTGGAAATCACTGTTTCTATTAAAGTAAAAGGCACTATATGCCTCGTTAAAAGAGCCCCGCGAGAGTTCCACTTGCGGAGCTCTTTTTTATGTAGTAAAATAAAATGAAAAAATCTTAAATTTACTGCAAATTATATGGAGGAAATCTGATGAGAGAAGATATGTATGTTTGTCCGATATGCGGCTCGCCACTGGCTCACGGAACAGATAGATGCAATGTGTGCGGAGCTATAAATCAAGTCGGAGGAAATGATATATATAATGAAACTACGCAGGCGTTCGACGGTATGAACGAGATGGTTGGCGGGAACCAGGTGCCTCCGCAGATGCAAAATCGGATGTCGAATCAGGTGCCACCGCAGATGCAAAACCGGATGCCGAACCAGGCGCCACCGCAGATGCAAAATCGGATGCCGAATCAGATGTCTCCGCAGATGCAAAACCGGATGATGAACCAGATGCCTCCTCAGATGCCAAATCAGATGCCTCCGCAGAATCAGCCGCAGCAGGATCACCCTAAAAAAAGCAGGGCAGGTTTATATATAGGACTTACCATGGTGGCGATAATTTTAATCGCGGCCATCGTTGTCGTTTTATTTATATTTATGAATAAAGATGATGAAGATAATGACAAGGATAAAGAGGAAGTAACCACCACCGAAGAAGCAAAAGAAGATGATGCGGATGAAGAGGACGCAGATGATACCAAAAAGGGTATAGATATAGATGTAGAGACAACCACGGCAGAAGAAGAAACAGAAGAAAGAAATTCTGATTCAGGAAGCAGCGATGCTGTAATAGACTATTCAGAGACATATATGGTAAGCTATGACGGATTTGATATAGAGATACCGGAGTACTGGTCGGGTAGAGTTTATATAGAGGAATATGAAATCAACAGTCATTTCGGACATATATCATTTTATCAGGCGGCATCTTATGATACCACAGGCGGTGAAATTGCGACCATATGCTGGTATATAGAAGGCGATGAAGATTATATGGCGCTTCCTTCCTACAAAAAGCTCGGCACAGGAAATGGTAAGCAGTATATCATGACCTATCCGACGGATATACAGTATGATTATGACGATGAAGCAATATCACAGGAGTATGCAAATATAAGCAGCGGTCTTTACGTTATCGAGGACAGCTTTACAGTTACTGAAAGCACGGAAACCATGCAGTTTATATTCCCGGACAGCGACAGTGCATACATATCATCCTCAAGGATAACTGCCTGTACAGATCTGGAGCTTCGAATAGCAAAGAACGAGCTGTATGCCAGAAGAGGCAGAATATTTGAAACGGAACCTTTTGTGACATATTTCAGCAAGCTGTCATGGTATGACGGATATATTTCCGCGGATGATTTTGAAGAAACGAACTTTAACGATTATGAGATAGCAAACAGAGACGCCATAGTAGAGGAGCTCTCAAACAGAGGATTGCAATGATAAAAAGCAGGGAGGACAGAGGCTTGCAGGCAAGTAGCAACAAAGCATTTAGGGTAACAGGATATATAGGTGCGTTCCTTTTGCCGGCGGCCGTTACGCTCTTTGTGATATATATGGCATCCGCTTATCCGTTTGGAAGTGCCAGCATACTGTATGGCGATGCAAATGACCAGTATTATGCGATGCTAAAGGAGCTGATACGCTGGTTCCATGAAGGGAATCTGCAAAGCATCATCTGGGACAGAGGGCTGGGAGCGGATTTCTATGCAAATATGCTCTATTATGGCATGAGTCCGTTCAATATCATAGTGATTCTGCTTGGAGAAGACAGACTGCAGCTTTCCATGGTTCTTTTGATTGTCATAAAAACAGGTCTGATTACATTATCCGCATTTCATTTCTTTATGAAAACGCAACATTACAGAGGAGCAGCCGGACGGTTCAGAACAGGCTTGTCATTTACACTTGCCTGCGCATTTGGTCTGAGCGGATATGTGCTGGCATACGGACACAGCATCATATGGCTGGACGGGCTTATTATGCTGCCGCTTATTGCCCTTGCCATAGAAAGGCTCGCTTGGACGGACAGCCCGGTAAGATATATAATTTTCCTTGGGCTGTCGATTATATTTAATTTCTATTTCGCAATATTTCTTTGCATATTTTCAGTTTTATATTTCCTTATATGTCTGGAAAAGCTATCAAAAAGGAAGGTGTTAAGATTTATTCTGGCATCTGTTTTTGCATGCCTGCTTGCGGCAGTCGTGCTCGTGCCTGCGATATTAAATATATCCCAGGGAGCTTCATATGATGACAGCTATAATAACAGCCTGATACCGCTATTTGGAGATATCACAGGATTCATAGAATCCTTCTATCCTATGCAGGAGTTAAATGGTGATGGAGGATATCTGTATGTATATAATAATTATTGCGGTGCATTCGTGCTCATCTGCGCTCTGCTGTTTATGGCAGCACCCGGGAGCAGGAGAGATAAGGCAAAATTTGGCTGCGTATTGGCTCTTCTTGTGCTGGCCGAAAATGTAAAATGGATAAATTATATATTCCATGGCTTCTCTTATCCGCACGGATTAAGTAACCGTTTTGGTTTTGTACTGATATTCATCCTGCTGATAATGTGCTTCCGTTTCCTGTCAGGACTGAAGGAGATTAGGCTGAAGGATGCGGCGATGGCAGTCTCGTCAGTAGCGGTCATATCAATATTTATCATGCTGATAAATACAGAAAAATCAAGTGTATATGCATATTTAAGCTTCTTTGCTATGCTTATGATATACGGAGTGCTTTTGGTATTACTCGGGCGGAAAAGTATAAGGATATCCACCTTCAGGAAGTGGCTCGTATCTCTATGGTGCCTTGAAATTATCATAAGCGCGTGTGTAGTCGCACCGGACAAAAGACTGGCGGCGGATTTTGAGACGTCTATAGGTCTGGATTATTTTGAGGAAACCTATGCTTCGCTGGAGACGGAGGATGGTGAGAGGAAATCGGCTCTGTCTACGGCTGATGATATGAGTGTGTCGGAAGTAAACTGGTACTCATCTATGGGAAATGGCAGCGCGTTAGACAGCTTTATGGCTCTTGGCCTGTCATATTACCAGGATCTGGAATATACCTACAGAGGCACCACGCCTGTGAGTACGCTATTGTACAATGTGAGATATGTCATGACCAGAGAGCTTGGTACTCTGGGCGGATATCATTATGTGGAGACAGATGGCACAGAAAATGAAATCGGTATGTATCTCTATGAAGCAGATGAGACGGCAGGAATGGGATTTGTGATGGATGCTGATGCGGCTTCATGGGAGGCTGATGGAGATCCATTTGAGAACCAGAACAGTCTGATGAAGCTTGCATGTGGTATAGAGGATGATATATTTACCGAGGTTATCCCTGATGACGTATCTTATCAGGTGCTGAATCTGCAGGCTGATGAGCTGACTGCTGATACCTGTTATTATACAGGACTTTCTGATGATACAAGCGCCTTGCTGATAGCATTTACTGCGGACTCTGATATAGATGACCTGTATCTGTGGAGCAGCGACAGCAGGCAGCAGCTGGTTGAGATATATGTAGATGGCGTATGCGTTATGTCAAATGAATATATGGAAACGGCAGCCATAGCTCATGCAGGAGAGATAAATGCTGGCAGCCAGGTTATTATCGTGCTGTATAGCGGAGCGGTAACAGATGAACAGGGTATAAAGGAATGGAAGCTTTACAGCTTCAATCAGGAGGTTTACGCGGAAGCGCTAAGCAGCATCACAGATGAAGAACTGACAGATGTACTTATATTAGGAAATGAAATGACAGCAAATATAGAATGCGCTGAGGATGGCATCCTGTATCTGTCCATACCGTATGCGAAGGGATATGATATAGAAATCGACGGAGCGGATGCAGAGCTTATAAAAATAGGCAGCGGCTTATCCGGAGTGAGCATTACATCGGGCGGGCATAACATAAGTATCACATATCATACGCCTGGATTGAAGGCAGGCGCCATTATAAGCCTGGCAGCGCTCGCGATTTTGATATCATATTGTATATATAAGAGAAAAAGGAAAGAGGATGGAAAATAAATCAAACAGAGACATACACAGAGGCAGATATAATGAGCCCGCAAAGCATACGTTATATCATGGAAATTATGAGCCAACGGGCGACGATGATGATATATATGGCATCCGTGAAAAAGCAAGAAAGCATATGCAGATGATAAAAAATAAAAAAAGAGAATAATATCTCCCATCCCGGGGCATAACTACAATTACCTATCACATAATAAATGAAAGAGGTATGTATATGTCATTAATAAACAAAGCCGTATCTGATTTCCAGGTGCAGGCATATGTGGATGGAAGATTTGAAACTGTTACAAGAGATGCCATAATGGGTAAATGGAGCGTCTTCTTTTTCTACCCGGCGGATTTTACGTTTGTTTGTCCTACTGAGCTGGTGGACCTCGCTGAAAAATATGAAGAGTTTAAGAAGCTTGGCTGTGAGATATATGCAGTGTCGTGCGATACCCATTTCGTGCATAAGGCATGGCATGATGCATCAGAAAGCATAAAAAAGCTGAAGTATCCTATGCTGGCTGACCCGACCCATGCACTTTCGATGGATTTTGACGTGCTGATAGCTATGGACGGAGTCGCTGAACGAGGTACGTTTGTCATAAATCCTGACGGCAGGATAGTCGCTTATGAGATAAATGCTGGAAATGTCGGCAGAAATGCAGGGGAGCTGCTTCGCAAGGTGCAGGCGTTACAATTTGTGGCAGCCCATGGTGATGAGGTATGCCCTGCAAATTGGCAGCCGGGCTCAGATACCATAAAGCCTAGTCTGGATCTGGTGGGGCTGCTGTAGGATGGAAAATAAATATGATGCGATAATAGTGGGCGGCGGACCTGCAGGACTTACTGCGGCACTCTATCTGGCAAGAGCGAAATACAGGGTGCTGGTTATGGAAAAGGATAAATTCGGTGGTCAGATAACCATTACATCCGAGATAGTAAATTATCCGGGCGTCAAAATGGCAAGTGGCCTGGAGCTTACGGAAACCATGAGAAAGCAGGCTGAGGATTTTGGCGCAGAGTTTGTGATTGACGAAGCGATAGAGATAAAGTCTGATAAAGATGAGAAGATCATTATTACTGCCGCCGGTAAAGAGTACAGGACGCTGGGCATCACACTTGCCATAGGAGCCAGCCCCAGAAAGCTGGGATTTGCCGGAGAAAAAGAATTCCAGGGCAGAGGTGTTGCATATTGCGCTACCTGTGACGGAGAATTTTTCGAGGGCAGAGAGATACTCGTGATAGGCGGCGGGTTTGCGGCTGTCGAGGAATCAATGTTCCTGACCAAATATGCTACAAAGGTTATCATGTTTGTGATTACGGAAAATTACACCTGCGCGGCAGGCACCTACGAAAAGCTGAAGGATTATCCAAATATCGAAACACGTTTTCAGTCGGAGATAACCGAGGTAGGAGGCGAGGGTGTCCTTACCTATGCACGATGCAGAAACAATGCGACAGGAGAGGAATATATATATCAGGCAAAGGATGGAGGACCGCTTGGCGTATTTGTATTTGCAGGATATGAGCCGACTACAGACTGGCTCAAACAAATAGTAGATTTAAATGAACAGGGATATATAATCACAGACATGGATAAAAAGACAAGCGCGGACGGTATATATGCTGCGGGTGATGTCTGTGTAAAAAATCTGCGTCAGGTTGTAACGGCTGTAGGAGATGGAGCTGCTGCTGCCACATCCCTGGAGCATTATATATCAAAAAAAAGAGATATTGCGGGCACAGATGAGGCACATACGCTTATCGATGCATCGATGAAAAAGCAGCTTCAGGATTTATTTGGCAGCTTTAGCGAGAAGCTTCTGTTGGCTGTCGTTACAAATAGTGATAATGAGAAAAATAAAAAAATATCTGACGAGCTCTCGGACTTTGTGAGGGAGCTTGACGGTATCGACTCGAATGTAAACATCACTATAGAAGAAAGCGGGGTGGAGACTCCTTATATCGACATAAGGAAAAACGGTCACCCATCAGGCATACGATATTACAGTGTCCCGGGAGGACATGAATTAAATTCATTTGTTATTGCGCTGTATAATGTGGCAGGGAAGGGCAGAGAGATAGACGATGAGCTCATTAAAGCCATAAAGAGTATCCGTATGCCTCATAAGCTGCAGGTTATGGCAACCCTTTCATGCACGAACTGCCCTGAGGTGGTGATGGCTACCCAGCAGCTGGCCGCGATACTGGATGACGTAGAGGCTGAGATGTATGACTTGTCGCGTTTTCCGGATATAAAGGAGAAATATAATATTATGGCAGTACCCTGCCTGATAGTAGATGGAAAGCGTGTAGTCTTTGGCAAAAAAAGCCTGAAGGAGATAACAGATATAATACTTGAAGAAGAGTAAAATAATACCCTGCCGGAATGTGGCAGGGTATCTTTTTCTTTTATTATGAAATTATTTATTTGCCTTCGCGTTCAGCATCCAGCATGGCACGAACCTTCATGGACAGACCAAACAGATTGATAAATCCGGTTGCGTCCTTGTGGTCGTATAATTCGCCGGTAGTAAATGATGCAAGACTTTCTGAATAAAGTGTATATGGTGATGTAGTACCAGCCTTGATTATGTTGCCCTTGTAGAGCTTCATCTTTACTTCACCGGTTACGCGTTCCTGTGTCTTTTCTACAAATGCCTGTAAGCTTTCACGTAATGGGCAGAACCACTTGCCTTCGTAAACGAGATCGGCAAACTTTGTAGCAACCAGCTTTTTATATGCCAGTGTATCACGATCGAGGATAAGCTCCTCCAGTTGTGTATGAGCTTCCATGAGAATAGTTCCGCCCGGAGTCTCATATACACCACGGGACTTCATGCCGACTACACGGTTTTCAACGATATCTATGATGCCGATGCCGTGCTTTCCGCCCAATGCGTTGAGGTCACGAATGATATCAGATACCTTTTTCTTTTCGCCATTTATGGCTACAGGAACACCCTTTTCAAATGTGAGTGATACATATTCGCCCTCGTCAGGAGCCTTCTCAGGTGATACGCCAAGGACTAATAAATCGTCATAATTTGGCTCATTTGCAGGATCCTCTAATTCGAGGCCCTCATGGCTGATGTGCCATATGTTACGGTCACGGCTGTAGGAATGTGCTGCATCAAATGGAAGGTCGATGCCGTGAGCCTTGCAATATTCTATCTCTGCTTCACGCGAATCCATGGTCCATTCAGGCTGTCTCCATACAGCGATAACCTTCAGGTCAGGAGCCAGAGCCTTTATGGAAAGCTCAAATCTCAGCTGATCATTTCCCTTTCCTGTAGCACCGTGACAGATGGCGGTAGCGCCTTCCTTACGTGCTACCTCAACCAGCTTCTTTGCTATAAGTGGTCTGGCAAATGAGGTGCCAAGCAGATATTTGTTTTCATATACGGCATTTGCCTGAACAGTAGGTACGATATATTCATCACATAATTCATCTACTACATCCAAAATGTATAATTTTTCAGCTCCTGAATATTTAGCTCTCTCATCGAGACCATCCAGCTCGCTTTCCTGTCCTACATCTATGCATGCACAGATAACATCATAGTCATAAGTTTCCTTTAACCAAGGGATAATAGCTGTGGTATCAAGACCACCTGAGTAAGCAAGAACAACCTTTTCCTTTGCCATATCGAGAAATCCTCCTTAAAAAAATCATATATGTATTTCGGGCTTTTGCCCCACTAGGACAAATATACAACGTGAATGCATATTATGCAAGTTTTTTTTCAAAAACAATTACGAAAAAAGATAAAAAAGATTAGATTAGTGGTTGCATAACATACACAAAAAATGTATAATTATAAATCGATTAGCAACGAAGCGCATAAAAATGAAATGTGAGGTTTGATTTATTATGATTAAGGCAGGAATTATCGGCTCTACAGGATATGCAGGGCAGGAGATTGTAAGAATACTTTTGGGACATAAGGACGTGGAGATAGTATGGTATGGTTCCAGAAGCTTTATAGATAAGAAATATTATGAGGTATTTGGAAATATGTTCCAGATAGTGGATGACATATGCATGGGTGAAAACCTGGAGGAGCTGACAGACAAGGTGGATGTAATTTTTACCGCTACTCCGCAGGGACTGTGCTCATCTCTGGTAAATGAGGATATCCTGTCAAAGGTAAAAATCATAGATTTGAGTGCGGATTTCCGTATCAAGGATGTGGCTGTATATGAGAAATGGTATAAGCTCAAGCATCCGAGCCCGCAGTTTATAGATGAGGCCGTATATGGCCTATGTGAGATAAACAGAGCTGATATAAAAGACTGTCGCCTCCTGGCAAATCCCGGCTGCTATACAACGTGCTCCATACTTACGCTCTATCCTTTGGTAAAGGAAGGCCTGGTCGATGCAAATTCCATCATTATAGATGCAAAATCAGGTACATCCGGAGCAGGAAGAGGCGCAAAGATTCCAAATCTTTACTGTGAGGTCAATGAAAGCATCAAGGCTTACGGTGTAACTACTCACAGACATACTCCTGAGATAGAGGAACAGCTGGGATATGCAAACGGCAGCCCGATACTGATAAATTTCACTCCACATCTCGTGCCTATGAACAGAGGCATACTTGTTACTGCATATGCAAATCTCAAAACGAATGCGGATTATGAAATAGTAAGAAATGCATATGATAAATATTATGCATCGGAAAAATTTGTCAGGATACTGGATAAGGATGTGTGCCCTGAAACCAGATGGGTAGAGGGCAGCAATTATGTGGATGTAAGCTTTAAGCTTGATGAAAGAACAGGAAGGATAATCGCCATGGGCGCGCTTGATAATCTGGTAAAGGGCGCGGCAGGTCAGGCTGTGCAGAACATGAATATCATGTTTGGCTTGCCTGAAGATGAGGGACTCAGGATGCCTCCTGTATTCCCATAAATTTTTCAAAAAAGAGTTGTAATTATGGTTTATAATCTAAAGATTATACCCGGAGGTGTGACTGCCCCGCAGGGCTTCATGGCGGCAGGTATACATGCAGGTGTAAGGAAGAATAAAGAAAAAAAGGATATGGCGCTGCTCTTTAGCGAAGTGCCTGCGGCAGCAGGAGGAATGTTTACCCGAAATGTGGTAAAGGCGGCGCCGGTTATATGGAACAGAGGGCTTATAGAGCATGAGAATTATATAAGTGCGCTGGTTGTCAACAGTGGCGCGGCAAATGCGTGTACCGGAGAACAGGGCTATCAAAACGTGGTTAGAGAGGCTTCCTATGTGGCGGATATGCTTGGCATAGAAAAGGACAGTGTGGCTATAGCATCCACCGGCGTCATAGGAATACAGCTCCCTATGGAAAGGATATATCGCGGAATAGACGAGCTGTCTCAACGGCTTTCCCCTGACGAGTCCTCCGGCACTGATGCGGCTCAGGCGATTATGACCACGGATCTGTATCTGAAGGAATATGCCCTGAGCTTTGAGATAAAGGGCAGGACCGTCAGACTAGGCGGCATGTGTAAGGGCTCAGGCATGATAAATCCAAATCTTGGAACGGTGCTGGCATTTATAACTACTGACCTGAATATCAGACAGGAGCTCCTGCAAAAGACCATCAGAGAGGATGTCTGTGATACCATCAATATGGTATCGGTAGATGGTGAGATATCAACCAACGATATGGTGATGATATTTGCAAATGGAAAAGCCGGAAATGAAGAGCTCATGGAGCAGGACGCAGATTATGAGATATTTAAGGCGGCACTAAGGGAGATGAATACTTACTTTGCAAGGCAGATAGCGGCAGATGGCGAGGGCGCCAGCCGAAGCTTTGAGGTGGAGGTAGAGGGAGCGTGTGACAAAATCGCGGCCAGACATCTGGCAAAGTCTGTTGTTACCTCAAATCTGACTAAATGCGCCATATATGGAGCAGATGCAAACTGGGGCAGATTTCTGTGTGCCATGGGCGGAAGCGGTATAGAATTTGACCCGTACATGGTGGATATATATATAGAAAGCAGCGAGGGAAGTTTGCAGATCGTACATGCAGGTCAGGCAGCAGCATATGATGAAGCTTATGCTACACAGATACTTACGCCGCCACAGGTTGCGATAAGGATAGATATGAATATGGGAGAAGAGAGCGCGAAAGCATGGGGCTGTGATTTGACCTATGATTTTATAAAGATAAACGCTGATTATAGAAAGCATTGAAAGAGAGGAAATAAGCAATGGTAAAAGGAGATTATACGGTAGACCAGGTACTGTCAAAGGCACAAACCCTTATAGAGGCTCTGCCATATATCAAAAAATTTCAGGGACAGATAATAGTGGTAAAATACGGCGGAAGCGCGATGCTGGATGAAGATCTGAAGTACAATGTTATAGAGGACGTAGCGCTTTTGAAGCTGGTAGGCTTGAAGCCTGTTATCGTGCACGGCGGCGGCAAGGAGATAAGCAAGTGGATAGAAAAGGTAGGTAAGGAGCCTGAATTCATGAACGGCCTGCGTGTGACGGATGCCGAAACCATGGAAATCGCTGAAATGGTGCTGTCAAAGGTAAATAAGAGTCTGGTCAGCATGATGCAGAAGGTAGGACTCAAGGCTGTGGGTATAAGCGGCAAGGATGCAGGACTTTTTACCGTGCAGAAGAAATTTCCGGGCGGCAAGGACATAGGCTATGTCGGCGAGGTAACTAATGTAGACTGTCATGTTATAAATACGTTGATAGAAAATGATTTCATCCCTGTTATTGCTCCAATCGGAGTAAGTAAGGAGTTTGAAGATTATAACATAAATGCGGATGATGCAGCCTGCGCTGTTGCGACGGCATTAAATGCCGAAAAGCTGGTATTCCTGACGGATATCGAGGGAGTATTTATCGATCCGATGGATAAGTCGACTCTTATATCCGAGATGGATATAGATGAAGCAAAGGAAATCATAGATAAGGGCGTTGTAGGCGGAGGCATGCTGCCAAAGCTGAATAACTGTATAGCGGCTATGGAAAATGGCGTATCACGTGTTCATATACTGGACGGACGATTAAAGCATTGCCTGCTTCTGGAGTTCTTCACTCAGAAGGGTATCGGAACCGCAATACTGAAGGAACCGCTTTTTTAAACTGCTTTTTTAAAAATATGATTGTAAAACAGAGCAAAGTTAGTTAAAATGATTGTATATGTTTTTATGTACCGTTTAAAGACGGGTGTATGAATGAAAATATTCAATTTTTTTAAATTATATCCTGCTCTGTTTTTCATTTGTATTACGGTATGGCTTACAGGCTGCGATATGCTAAAGGATGATACAGTCGAGATTACCGGGATAAATGACGAGACAGATGATACGGCAGATGAGGAAGCAGAGGAAGAATCTGCAGAAGATGCGTCAGCAGACACAGATGAAGGGAGTCTTCAGGTGACGGAGATTTATGTGTATGTATGCGGCGCTGTGGCACATCCTGATGTATATGAGCTGACAGAAGGAGCAAGGGCGGCAGATGCATTGGATGCGGCGGGAGGTTTCCTGGACGACGCAGATGTTGATGCGATAAATCTTGCAGGCTTTGTATATGATGGAGAACAGCTTTATTTTCCATATGAGGGCGAGGACTACAGTCCTGAGTCTTCATCGGGGGCTTCGACGGACTCTTCATCAGGGCTTGTAAATATCAATACTGCGACGCTTGACGAGTTAAAAACGTTATCAGGCATCGGTGATGTAAAGGCAGCTGCCATCATAGAATATAGAGAGCAGTATGGCAGCTTTGGTTCCATAGATGAGATAATGAATGTAAATGGTATAGGCGATAACCTGTATCAGCAGATAAAGGATTATATAACAGTTTAAAAGAGAGGTGCATATATGAAGAAGGTTTTGGTAGTAGATGATGAAAAGCTTATCGTAAAGGGTTTGAAATTCAGCCTGGAGCAGGATGACATGGAGGTCGATACCGCTTATGATGGTGGAGAAGCCTTTGAAAAGATAAAGAATAATAAATATGACATAGTCCTTCTTGATATTATGCTTCCTGTTCATACGGGTATAGAGGTATGCCAGATGGTAAGGGAATTTTCTGATGTGCCTATCATCATGCTGACGGCAAAGGGCGAAGACATGGATAAGATAATGGGACTCGAATATGGCGCTGATGACTATATCACAAAGCCATTTAACATATTGGAGGTAAAGGCCAGGATAAAAGCCATACTTCGCAGAAGTAACAAGAAGCAGGAACCAATCAAACCATCAAATATCATGGAATCAAACGGTATGAAGGTGGAGCTGGACAGCAGAAGGGTATTTGTAAATGGCAAGGAGATAAATCTGACTGCCAAGGAATTTGATTTGCTTGAGCTTCTTATGTCTCATCCAAATAAGGTTTATTCCAGAAATGAGCTGCTAAATACCATCTGGGGCAACACATATCCAGGAGATGCCAGAACGGTTGATGTACATGTCAGAAGACTGAGAGAAAAAATCGAAGATAATCCCGGTGAACCGGTATATATCCATACCAAATGGGGAGTCGGATATTTCTTTAAAGGATAAGCAGGTTGTGAGGGATTTGTAATGGCAGAGGTAGCATCTGAAAACACAGAAGTGCAGGAACAAGAAAATATTTTGCCTGAAACAGAGAAAAAGACTGTCAGATTCAGGCTCAGTCAGATGTTTGTCATATTCTTACTGATAACCATTGTTATAGCCATAGTTGTGGTTGCTCTTGAATTCATCCTTATCGGTACGGTTTCTTCGCGTACAGAGAAGAATCTGATCGAATCGGCCAAAAATCAGACGGTAATCCTGTCAGACATGCTTATATCTGAGGATGATGACTTTGATGCGGACAGTGTCAGTCTGTTATCCGGGGACGTACAGGTGCTTGCAAATTCCATATCTGCCAGGATCATGGTAGTGGATACATCGTATCAGATACTTCTCGACACCTATGCTACTATGGATGGTGAATATATCGTAGATGACGATGTGCATATGGTTATTTCCGGTATGGAGAACCAGGCGGTAAAGACGGATGACGACTATATAACATATATTTCGGCGCTATATTATTCAGACGGCAGCATAGCCGGTCTGGTCATAATCAGCATGATTTCAAATGAAGAAAACAGCATAGCTTCGTATCTCAGGGCGCAGAGCGTCGTGGTTATTACGATATTTCTCATAGTAGGCGCGATAATCGCATTTGCCATCGCACGTTTGTCCGTATATGATATCAAAAAGCTCAAGAAACAGCTAAAGAACATGAGAGACGGACATATGGATCAGATCAGTCTGGACAGAGTATTTACCGAGGTCCATGATGTAGTAGACGACCTGAACCAGATATCCTCAAAGGTTACTCAACTGGAAGAGTCCCGACAGGAATTTGTATCAAATGTATCCCATGAGCTAAAGACTCCTATAACATCCATGAAGGTGCTTTCGGAATCTCTCCTGATGCAGGGCGATATCCCTGCTGAGACCTACAGAGAGTTTATGAATGATATCGTGTCGGAGATAGACCGTGAGGCGCAGATTATCAACGATCTGCTGACGCTTGTAAAAACCGACAAGGGCTCGGATAGTCTGACGATAGAGAACACTGACATAAATGAATTGATGGAGGTCATCCTCAAACGTTTAAAGCCGCTGGCAGAAAAACGTAACATAGAGATTATCTTTGAGAGCTTCCGGGATGTAACAGCAGATATCGATAAGGTAAAATTTACACTGGCTATATCAAATCTGATAGAAAATGCCATAAAATATAATATAGACGGCGGCTGGATCAGAGTGTCATTAAATGCAGATTATAAAAACTGCTATATCAAGGTGGCTGACTCGGGAGTCGGTATACCGGATGATTGCATAGATCATGTTTTTGAACGTTTCTATCGCGTGGATAAGGCGAGAAGCAGAGATACCGGAGGTACGGGTCTCGGTCTTGCGATAACGAGAAATATTATCCTGATGCACAAAGGTATCGTCAACGTATACAGCGAGCCTGGCAAGGGTACGACATTTACTGTTAAGACACCTATAAATCTTACGAAGCAACAGTAGCCTGAATGAAAGGAATGAATGAAATTGAAAAAGATAAAAGGACTATTATTTATATTTTCAATATGCATATGCTGCATCATTCCGTTATCGGGCTGTGGAAATACTTTGCCGGATGAGGGAACCGCATCTGACAGTGAAAAGATGATAAATATAAAGCTGTATTATCTGAATGCTGATTATACGAATTTTGCATATGATGAAGCAGATATCGATCAGTTAAGCTCTACGGAAAGCATAATCGATATGGTTATGAATATGTTGATTACCGAACCGGAGGATGCTGACCTGCATATACCCGTACCGGATGGCATGTCCTATCAGAGATATAATTACAATGGCGAGGGAAATGTTACCATCATTTTTAATGTAGATTATGAGACGTGTGACACATATGAGATGCTTATTTCAAAGGCGGCATTTACCAATACCCTGTGTCAGATAGATACCGTTACTTCTGTTACATTCGACTTGGTTGATCTGCTAAATGATCGCGTGGAGACCATGGAAACCTATAGTGTCAGTTCATTTGCCTATCTGGATGATTATGATATAGATTATACCTTTGAAGCCGGGATTTTCTATCCTGATGAAGATGGCGTGGCACTAGTGCCTGTATATGTCGAGCTTGATTCCTCATCAAATGTGTCGCTCATGCAGCAGATTATGGAGCTGCTGTGTGTGTCGGGAGACGGTTATCAGGCTGCTATAGAGGATATATCATATGTAAGTATGGTTACACTAAACAATGGTATATGCTATGTGGATATGACGTCGGATTTTGGAGATTATCAGACAGGCATTTCAGAAAAACTTGTTATATATTCTATCGTAAATTCTCTTTGCACACTCAGTAATGTAGAGACGGTTTGTATATCCATAGATGGGTACAGATCGCTGACATATGGAGATATTTCCCTGAATGTGGACTTAGAACCCGATTATTCTTATTTGAAACAGGAGGAAAATTAAATAAAACGACCGTTATTTTGGGTAATGTGCGGCTTTGCGCTTGGAGAGGCATGGATGATTACCGCAAAAAATACGGTAGCAAATATAATATTTATATTGGCAGGGATACTGTGTGGATTTTTGATATTTGGTATATATCAAAAGGAGATGCAGGCTCAGAAAAAAATCAGGCTCATATGCTTATATGGAGTGTGGTTTTTTTTGCTTGTGATATTTGGATGGTTAAATGTGCACAGAATGGATGCCATAGCTGATTATGCTCTTTCCGTGGAGGGGATGGAGGGTACTATATCAGGCTACGTATATGATATCAAACAGTATGACAGCTATACGGACGTTTATCTAAAGGCGGACAGCATTTGCGCTATATCAGATAAGGAGAGCATAAGCTATAAGGGGAGTACGAGGATATTGCTACGTATATATGATGTAGAGGATTTCAAGCTCGGACAAAAGCTTTCGGCTGCCGGGACATTTGCGGTCTTTAAGGGAAGCACTAACCCCGGAGGCTTTGACAGCAGGCAGTATTATAAAAACAAAAATATTTTTCTCTATTGTAAGGATGGCAGTGTAATCTCCAAATCAGACAGCTATAATGTGGTGACTACATATCTGAGAGGGTTGAAGAGCAGCCTGAGTGATATTTATGATGAAATCTTTAGTGAGAGACATGCCGGGATTATAAAAACGATGCTCTTGGGTGACAAGACCGATCTGGATGCTGATATAAAAAGGGAGTATAGGATGAATGGCATCGCGCATGTGCTTGCTATTTCGGGACTTCATATAGCGATGATAGGTATGTGGATATTCAAGAGACTCAGAAGACTTACAGGCTCTTATATCATATCGGGTATCTTCGCTATAATCATAATCATACTCTATGGGATTATGACGGGACTTGGGACTGCTACATTTCGCGCTGTCATCATGCTGGCACTTAGTATTATATCAAATATTTTCGGCCGCACCTCCGATATGCTGACTTCCATGGGTATTTCCTGTATTATCCTCTGTATGATAAATCCTTTTGTCATACGTGATGCGGGATTTCTACTGTCATTTGGCGCGGTATTTGCCATAGGAGCTGTAGCGCCGATATTAAAATGTCATAAAACGGGTAAACGTGCGGTAGATAAGCTGGTGGATGTCCTCGTGATAAGTATCTCCATAAATCTGATTATCACGCCGATTATTATTTATTCCTACTATGAGTTCCCTCTGTATGGCATCATCATAAATCTCTTTGTCATACCGCTTGTGGCGGTGGTTTTGATGTTTGCGATAATCGCCGGTTTTCTGGGACTGGTGCTTTCTCCGGGATTTGTACTGGTTGATGTGCTTGCGTTACCGGCAAGACTGGTGCTTGACATCTATGATATCCTGTGCGATTTCTTTGGTGGCCTTCCATATTCTGTCATAAATACCGGCCATATCAGCATACGCATGATGCTTATATATTATATATGTCTGGCCTGTATCCTGCTTGGGATATGCCGGATAAAGAGGAGCGAGAGCAGACACATCAGGGCTTGTGCCTTTTGTGGCATGATGGCAGCATTTTTGATATGCGTGGTTTCATCCATATATGAATTCAAATCCAAATTTCAGCTGGCCTTCCTTGATGTGGGGCAGGGCGATGGGATTCTTATCACAACGGCAGCTGGTACCAATATACTAATCGATGGCGGCTCGACAGATAATGACGGCGTGGGCGAATATGTGCTGTCGCCTGCGATAAAATACTTTGGAGCTTCTGATATAGATTATGTATTTTTGACACATGGAGATGAGGATCATGTATCTGGTATAAGATATCTGATGGAGGAGGAATATACAGGTATAACGATAGAAAATCTGGTAATCGCCCGATATGGCGACCTGGAGGGTTTCGCGGAGATCATAGAGCTGGCGGAGGAAAAGAATATAAATGTCCTCTATATGGATACGGGAGATGTATTACAGGAGAAAGGTGACGAAGGGCAGGTATCTCAGCTTACCATAAGGTGTCTCTATCCTAACCGGACCGCAGTAGATGAGCTTATAGATGTAAGCGGGGAGCTTAGCGCAAACGATTTGTCACTTGTGCTTCGCATGGACTATGAAGGACTGTCGGTATTATTCACAGGGGACATAGGAAGCGATGTGGAGTCATATCTGGTGGAAAATGATGCGGATTTGACCTGTGATATATTAAAGGAAGCACATCATGGCTCCAAATACTCAGGCAATGAGACATTTCTGGAGACGTGTCTGCCATACTATACGATTATTTCATGTGGTCTTAACAACATATATGGGCACCCGCATGAGGAGCTTTTGGAGAGACTTGAAAGCATCGGTACGAAGATTTTGAGGACGGATGAATCGGGAGCAATAGGTATAAGCATGGAGGATGGAGAGATAAAGCTCCGCATCTATGGAGATGGCGGCTCGTGAATTTTTTTTGAAAAATCATGCTGACATATAAGCCGCAAAACGCTATAATAATATCGTCAGTTGATAAGGAGACCTAAGAGATGCAGTCTAAGAAGAATAAAAATGATGCGATAGATATAATAAGAGAGCATATCGAAACTGGCAGCTTTGCGAAGCTCTATCTGCTTTTTGGCGAGGAGAGATATCTGGTAAATCTGTATAGAGATAAGCTTCTTGCGGCCGTGACAGATGTGGAGGATAATATAAATTTTTCCAAACATACAGGGAGTAAGTTTAACCGGTCAGAGGTTATCTCATTTTGCAGTGAGCTGCCATTTCTTGCAGATCGGCGCGTGGCTTTGATAGAGGGCTCCGGACTGTTCAAGAGCTCCTGTGAGGAATTTGCCGAGGATGTGGCAGGCCTTCCGGCTGAGAGCGTTTTGATCTTTGTTGAGACAGAAGTCGATAAGAGAAATAAGCTCTATAAGACAGTATCTAAATATGGAGCGGCACTGGAGTTTGGTAAGCCGGATGAACGCACTATGCTTATCTGGACGAAGAGACAGTTCAAAAACGAGGGCAGACAGGCAGAGGATGCTGCGATATATAAGCTCATAGAATATATCGGCTGTGATATGAATGCTGTAAATAATGAAATAGAAAAGCTTATCTCATATACCGAGGGCAGGGATGTCGTGACGGCGGAGGATGTCGAAGCATTATGCATAGGTAAGACCTGGGGCAAAATATTTGATATGGTGGATGCTATAGCAGGAAAGCAGCAGCAGAAGGCTCTGGATATATATTATGAGCTTCTAGAAAACAGGGAGCCGTTCATGAGGATTTTATATCTGATAACCAGGCAGTTTGATATGATGCTAAAGACCAGGCTCGCAAAGAGAGATGGACTAAGTGACAGTCAGATAGCTGCCGCCATAGGAGTGCCGCAGTGGTCAGTGAAAAAGTATATAAATCAGGTGAGAAATTATGAACCCGATATGCTGCTTGATATGCTTGGCAGATGTCATGAGCTGGATTATATGATAAAGACCGGTCAGACCGGTGACCAGATAGCAGTGGAAACGCTTATCATAGAATTGTCGAAATAAAAAGACCATATCAGCCGATATGGTCTTTTGACTATTATATATACTATGTTATTAAGCCATCTTATTCACAGCAAGAGTAAGACGTGATACTTTACGAGCTGCGTTATTCTTGTGGTATATACCCTTTGAAGCAGCCTTGTTTATCTCAGATATAGCAACCTTTAAAGCATCATTTGCAGCAGCCTTATCACCAGCTTCAATGGCAGCTTCTACCTTTTTGATAACTGTCTTAATCTTAGACTTAATCATCTTATTTCTTAAAGTTTTCGTCTCGATAACCAGAACTCTTTTCTTTGCAGATTTGATGTTAGCCAAAATTCGCACCTCCATTATTATTTTCTGATACATTAAAACCGGACACGGACAATTCAATGTAAACATACTTCTCTATAATAGAGTAAAGGGTCCTTGTTGTCAAGAAAAATTTCCAAAAAATTATCTTCGAATCCCTAATTGTGCTTTCGTTATTTGTTTTTGCGTCAGAAAAACTGTTGATGGGGTAGCGAAAAATCGTGAGATATATTATAATAAAAAAACAGCGGCAATGTCGTAAAAGAATAGTAGACAAAAAGTGAAGTGTGATAAAATGTTAAAATACAGAGTGTTTCAGTTTTTGATGGCTGTTGCTGTTTTTTTGCTGATTACATCTTCTGCGGTATCACTGGCATTTGCATTTAGGGATACAGGACAGGAAGCATATATAAATAATACATCGACAGCTACCGCTACGGCGGGAGACGCTCAAATGACAAAATTTGATGCATGGCTCGAGTACAGCATCATATCGGACGGAATGGATGCTGATGGAGACGACAGCTTTTCCGGTGGGACAGCTTATATTTGTGAATACAATCTATATAGACTTAATCAGATAAAGACGGCATATAAGGAAGCAAAGAGGACAGTGTTTTTTTCTATTATAATGATGTTAATTTGTTTTCTGGTCGTGAAAAGACGCAGGCTCTATGAATGTATAGTCTGGGGCGGAGCAGCCGGCGCAGGGTTAGGAGTGCTGACCTTTGTGTTATTATTCTTTTCCCGGAGCGGATTTTTCTATGGGATAAAGGAGATGGTATTCCATGAAAACTACAGCATATTTTTCTCCACCGAGGACGACCTGATAGCTCTGATACCAGACAACATGGCATTGAGGATGTTTCTGATATATGGTGTTTCCATAGTGGCTGGACTGCTCATTACCATCATAGTCAGATATATAAGCCGGCGTAAGTCGAAGCCTTATAGATTTTAATAAAAGAAAGTGATAACAGGGAGGTTATTATGAATAAACGTATAAACGAATGGATTAACTGGGTGCTTTATGATGAGCTTATAAATGCAAAGATAAATGCTCCGAAGCATCTGCTGGGAAATCATGATTACGGTGACGGACAGATCATAACGGTATTTCGCCCAAATGCGGCAAGTGTACAGGTAACATCGCACACAGGCAAAAAGGTTCACGATATGATACCTGTAGGCGAGGATGGATTTTATGCCGCATATTTTGCAAAGAAGCAGTATACAGGCACTAAATATCGTATAGTTACAACATATAAGGATGGAACGACTGTTACGACAGCAGATCCTTATGCATTTGAGTCTCTTATTACTGATTATGATTCCTATCTGATGGCTGAGGGCAAGCATTTTGATATATATGAAAAGTTTGGCGCTCATCCGATGACGATAGACGGAGTGAAGGGCACATATTTTGCCGTATGGGCGCCTCATGCCAGACGTGTCAGTGTGGTCGGAGATTTTAATATGTGGGACGGTACACTTCATCCTATGCAGATCAGACCAAATGGCGGTATATATGAGATATTTATACCGGGTGTTATGCCGGGAGCGGTATATAAGTACCAGATCATGACCAGATACGGAGATATAATATATAAGAGCGATCCTTATGGCAATCAGGCGCAGATGAGACCAGATAACGGTTCAGTGGTTGCGGATCTGACACAGTATAAGTGGAAGGATCTCGACTGGATATCACACAGGATAGAAAGCAGCCGTACAGATCGTATGAAGCAGCCTATTTCCATATACGAGATGCATCTGGGTTCATGGAAAAAGAAGGTAGAGGATGACGATGCAGGCTTTTATAATTATCGCGAGCTTGCGCCGATGGTTGCTTCATATGTAAAAGACATGGGATATACGCATATAGAGCTTATGGGTATCGCAGAGTATCCGTTTGACGGCTCCTGGGGATATCAGGTTAGCAATTATTATGCTCCTACCAGCAGATATGGTACGCCTGAGGACTTTATGTATTTTGTAGATTATATGCACAGTAAGGGCATAGCAGTTATACTTGACTGGGTACCTGCACATTTCCCGAGAGACGAGCACGGTCTGGGCAGATTTGACGGTATGCCATTATATGAGCATCCGGATCCGAGGAGAGGAGAGCATCCTGACTGGGGCACATATATATTTGATTTTGGCAGAAGAGAGGTGTCAAATTTCCTCGTAGCAAATGCGCTGTTCTGGATAGAAAAATTCCATATCGACGCCCTGAGAGTGGATGCGGTGGCATCCATGCTATATCTGGATTATGGCAAGCAGGACGGACAGTGGCTTCCAAATAAGGATGGAGGAAATGAAAATTATGACGCGATTAAATTCCTTCAGGAGGTAAATCAGGTAGTAGAGGATCAGCATCCGGGAACATTCCTTATCGCAGAGGAATCTACGGCGTGGGCAGGAGTTACGGCACCGGTTTCCATGAAGGGACTCGGCTTCCTCTTCAAATGGAATATGGGATGGATGAACGATTTCCTGGAATATATCAAGCTCGATCCGTATTTCAGACAGTTCAATCATAACAAGCTGACCTTCAGCCTGACATATGCGCACGCAGAAAATTACGTACTTGTCATATCACATGATGAGGTAGTGCATCTGAAGTGCTCCATGATAGGTAAAATGTTTGGCACCGAGGCAGAAAAATATGCAAACCTGCGTCTGGCATATGGCTTTATGTACGGACATCCGGGCAAGAAGCTGCTCTTTATGGGACAGGAATTTGCTCAGCCGCGTGAGTGGAGCGAGGCAAGAAGCCTGGATTGGTGGGCTCTGGAAAATCCGCTCAATCAGGGCGTGCAGAACTTTGTCAAGGCATTAAACAACTTATATCTGAAAAATGATGCCATGTACTATAATGACGTAGATGTAATGGGATTTGAATGGATCAGCTGTGATAATCCGGAATCAGGTATAGTCTCATTCATCAGAAGAGGCTCATCTCCTGAAAAGCAGCTGCTATTTATATGTAACTTTGTACCTGTGGCGCATGAGGGTTATACGGTCGGCGCACCTTGCTACACATCATATAAGGAGATACTAAATTCCGATGATATCTGCTTTGGCGGAGCAGGCAGACTGAATACGGGGCGCATAAAGGCGCTACCTGAACCTGCTGACAGGATGAATTATTCGATGAAGGTAAATATACCACCGCTTTCTGTTGTCGTACTCGAATATGATTATACAGATGCGAAGCCACCGGTAAAAAAGCCCGCTGCAAAGGCACAGCCAAAGAAAAATATAAAGAAAATTAAATAAAGCTCTTGCTTTTTTTGAAAACACGGAATATAATCTTTCTAGCTAGTGCAATGGGGCACAGGGTCACGCGATCTTGTGCCCTATTTTCGCCATTAACAGGCGCAAGGCTTATAACATACTTTTTATATATTACTAGGAGGAACTAAGGAATGAAAACAGGAACCGTAAAATGGTTTAACGCAAAAAAAGGATATGGATTTATTAATGATGAGAACGGAAATGATGTATTCGTACATTTTTCTGCTTTGAATATGGATGGATTTAAAGTTCTTGAGGAAGGCGATAAGGTAAGCTACGATATAGTAGATGGAGAAAAGGGACCACAGGCTGCAAATGTAACAAAGCTGTAATAGGGTCTTTTAATCCAAAAATACTTATGCTAAAATAACTTCGCAAAAAGATTTTGCGAAGTTATTTTTCTTATTACTTACTTAAAGTGTATATGTTGCATATATTCAAAAAAGGAACGTTTGTACACGTCGGCACTTAATGAGCATCTTTAGATGCGAATTTAGTACCGCTACGTGGACAACCGAGCGAGAGCGATTCCGTTTTGAATATATGCAACATACTATATAATAAAAATAATAAATAAAAAGAAGGGATATTAAAATGAAGGAAATCAATGTAAAAGATTTACAGTACAATCCATTTGCATTATTCGATGACAAATGGGCATTAGTAACAGCAGGAAATGAAGAAAAGTGCAATACCATGACAGTAAGCTGGGGCGGCGTCGGTATCCTCTGGGGCAAGACTGTAGCAACAATCTATATAAGACCTCAGAGATATACAAAGGAGTTTGTTGACAGAGAGGATTATTTTACCATCAGCGTTCTGCCTGAGGACTATAGAAAGGCATTAGCATTTTGCGGTTCAAAGTCGGGCAGGGATATGGACGATAAGTTTGCGGCAGCAGGTCTGTCAAAAGGATTTACTGACGGAGTGCCATATGTAGAGGAAGCAGAGCTGGTTCTGGTATGTAAGAAATTATATCAGGATGATATAAAGGAAAGTGGCTTTTATGATAAGGCTTTATCAGATGCAAATTATCCTGCGCGAGATTTCCACCAGATGTATATAGCTGAGATAGTAAATGCATATGTAAGATAACATAGTAAAAAATAAAAGGGATGCCGCCCGTATCAGATACGGGCGGCATCCCTTTCTTATATAAAGACTATGCTCTGGAGCATTTGAAGAGTAAATCCTCCCATCTCCTGTCTACCTCCTGCTGATATAATTCCAGCAGATGTTCATTTTCAGGCTTAAACAGATGCTTGAATCTTCCCTGAGTTTTGAGGAAGTCCTCGATAGGGAGCTTCTTCTTAGGCGTGTAGTTCAGTATCCATTTGCCCTCTATGACCTCGAACAGCGGCCAGTAGCAGGTTTCTACGGCGAGCTTGCAGATATCCATGATTTGCTCGGTAGGATAGCGCCATCCTCTAGGACATGGTGCCATGACATTTAAGAAGGCTGCTCCCGGTGTATAGATGGCCTTTTCAGCCTTTTCATACAGATCTCTCATATTGCCAATAAGGGTGGACTGTCCTACATATGGTATATCATGTGAAGCCATGATTGCAGCCAAATCCTTCCTGTTTTGCATCTTTCCTACGGACTGTGTACCTACAGGAGTGGTGGTAGTATCCGCAAACATTGGAGTCGCAGATGAACGCTGTATACCGGTGTTCATATATGCGCCATTATCATAGCAGACATAAACCATGTCATGTCCTCTTTCCATAGCTCCTGATAATGACTGGAGTCCGATATCGTATGTACCGCCGTCTCCGCCAAATGTTATAAATTTGTAGGTTTCGTCGAGCTTTCCTTTTTTTCTTAATACGTTATAGGCTGTCTCTACACCGGAGAGGGTAGCGCCTGCATTTTCAAATGCATTGTGGATGTAGCTGTCTTCATATGAAGTATATGGATACATAAATGAAGAAACCTCCAGACATCCGGTAGCATTGCCGACTACAGCCTTGTCGCCCTCGTGAATGGCACGAAGTACAGTTCTTACTGCGATGGTTCCGCCGCAGCCTGCACACATTCTATGTCCCGGAGCAAGACGCTCAGGCTTGCTCATTACTTCTTTAAAATTAAATGCCATTTTTGTCTTACCTCCTATTTCCTGAGTCCTATATATTGATAATTTGGAACGTCAGCGCCGCCTGCGGCATCCTCCAGTTCCTTAAATACTGCTTTTGCATCCTCTACGGTATAGTCACGTCCTCCGAGACCGTATATATAGCTGATGGCCTTGGTCGTTGCGCCTACATTGTAGAGATTTTCCTTTACCTCTGCTGATAAAGGACCGCCGCCTGCCCTAAAGCCCTCTGAACGGTCAAGTATTGCTACAGCCTTTGTATTTTTCAGGGCATTTGCAATCTCTATGCCAGGGAAAGGTCTGAAGACTCTGATTTTGAGAAGACCAACCTTGTGACCCTGTTCTCTCAGCTCATCAATGGCTTCCTTTGTAGTACCGGCTGCAGAGCCTATCATAACTACAGCATAATCTGCATCTTCTAATCTATAGCTCTCGAAGTATCCGTATTTCCTACCGGTCATCTCTTCAAATTCGGCAGCCACATCAAGGATAACCTGTCTGGCACGCTTCATTGCCTCATTTTGAAGCATTTTTGTCTCCATATAAAATGGAGAGTTCGCATAAGGACCGACAGCCATCGGCATATCAGGATTTAAGAGATACTGCTCGGGATTATATTCTCCGACAAATGCCTTAACCTTTTCATCCTCTATCAGCTCGATGTTTTCTACGGCATGGCTCGTGATGAAACCGTCCTGACATATCATAATAGGAAGTCTGACATCCTTGTGCTCAGATATACGAAATGCCTGTACGAAATTGTCATAAGCTTCCTGATTATTTTCTGCATAAATCTGAATCCAGCCGGTATCTCTGGCTCCCATACTGTCTGAGTGGTCGCAGTTGATATTTATAGGTCCGCTCAACGCTCTGTTTACCAGGGCGAGCGCTATAGGCAGACGATTTGATGCAGCCACATACAGTTCTTCCCACATGAGGGCCATACCACATGAGGATGTAGCGGTAAGTGTACGGCATCCTGCTGCGCTTGCACCTATGGCAGCACTCATGGCGCTGTGCTCGCTTTCTACTGGTATAAATTCTGTATCGATTTCTCCATTTGAGATAAATGTTGAAACATATTGTGGAATCTCCGTGGAAGGAGTGATAGGAAATGCTGGCATGACATCAGGGTTTATCTGCTTGATGGCATGAGCTATAGCTTCATTTCCGGATAATCTTTCTCTGATTGACATGATTATTTGCCCTCCTTCATCGTAATTGCACCAAATTTACACTGATATGCACATATACCACAGCCCTTGCAATGATCCAAATCAAATGGAAGTCTCTTTCCGGCAACTACAGGTATGCAGCTGTCAGGACAGGCCGGTGCGCATAACAGACAGTGTACACATTTGCTCTCATCTATGACAGGAGTAGATGTCCGCCACTCGCCAGTGTTAAATGCTCTGGAGGTTCCGCCTCCATAGATATGGTTACCGGGCGTTATATAGGTATATTTGCTTTTTTCATTTATTTTGCTTATATCTGTTCTCATTATTTGTATACCTCCTCAAATGCCATCGTGAGAGCCTCCATATTTCCTTCGATAACTTCAGGCTTTTTGGCAAATTTGTGCTGGTATTCAACTCTCATGTCAGTAAGGAAGGCATCCTTTTCCATGACTCCGCTGACTGCCACTATGGCAGCAAGCATAGGAGAGTTCGGGAAATATTTTCCCAGCGCCTTTATAGAGATTTCTCTGGCGTCGATGGTATAAACCGCTCCCTTATATCCCTTCAGATGCGGCAGGATCTCCTCCTTGCTCTTGGCGGTATTTATAATGATAGCGCCATCCTCTCTCAGACCGGCTGTTACATCTACGGTTTCGAGCAGACCTTCATCAACTACTACAACGTACTGCGGCGTATATATATTTGAATGAACACGTATGGGATTTGCACTTATACGGTTATAGGCTGTAATAGGCGCACCCATTCTTTCAGGGCCATATTCAGGAAAGCCCTGTACATATTTTCCTGTTTTAAATGCTGCATCCGCCAGCAAAAGAGCAGCGGTTTTGGCACCCTGACCGCCACGTCCGTGCCATCTGATTTCAATAGTATCTTTCACTTCTTCATCTCCCATAAATTTATCTGTATATTCTGACAAATATGAACATAGTCGATAAAATTATACCATGTATAAAAAATATGTAAATATGGAAAATATAACTTTTAATGGGCATAAAGATAAAAAAGCATTGAAAATAGTATGAAATTCTGATAATCTTCTTGTGGAGATTTACGCAGTAAATTGTTCGGAAATCCGGGAGGCGTGATATGAATATAATTATTGCGGGCTGTGGCAAGCTGGGATACACTCTTGCCGAGCAGCTTTGTGAGGAAAACCATGACATAGTAGTCATCGATAAGGACCAGTCAGTTTTGGATGAAGTAGCAGATGTGCTGGATGTACAGGTGCTAAGGGGAAATTGCACGACATATCACATATTGAGAGAAGCTGGCGTTGAGACCTGCGACCTGATTATCGCATCAGCCGGACAGGATGAGGTAAACCTGCTGACCTGTCTGATTGCGAAAAGGGCAAGCAACTGCGAGACTATAGCAAGAGTAAGAAATCCTGAGTATTTCCATGAGGCGCTTTTTCTGAAAAATGAGCTCGGACTTGCCATGACCATCAATCCTGAGAGAGCGGCAGCGGCAGAGATAGCAAAGCTGATACAGATACCAAGTGCCATGGAGGTTGATACCTTTGCAAAGGGCAGGGTAAATGCCATCAGGGTGAAGGTGCTTGAGGATACGCCGCTTGATAACCTGACATTGATGGATTTTCATACAACGATATGTAAGGACGCGCTTGTATGTGCGGTAAAGAGAGGACAGGAAACTGTTATTCCAAATGGTAATTTTACTCTGCAGGCAGGGGATATCATATATCTGATACTTGGACTGTCCGCCAGAAATACCTTCTTTAAAAAGGCGGGTATGAAGGTAAAGCCTATAAAAAATGTTATGATAATAGGCGGAGGAACGATAGCATATTATCTGGCAAAGCAATTACTTGAAGCAAAGATTTCACTCAAAATAGTAGAGCGCGATGAAAAGAGATGTCATGAGCTTTCTGAGCTTTTGCCACAGGCCATCGTTATCCACGGGGATGCTTCTGACAAACAGCTGCTGCTTGAGGAGGGTGTAGAATATACTGATGCCTTCATTGCCCTTACAGGCTTTGATGAAGAAAATATCATCCTTTCTCTTTTCGTAAACAAGCTAATCAACAAAAAATGCATAACAAAGATAAATAAGATATCATTCAATGATGTGGTAGAGGATCTTCCTGTTGGAAGTATAGTATGTCCCAAATTTATCACAGCTGAATATATCATCCAGCATGTGCGTTCCATGCAAAATACGCAGGGAAGCAATATAGAAACACTTTATATGATGGAGGATAATAAGGTCGAGGCTCTGGAGTTTTCTATCAGGGAGACATCGAGTGTTACCGGCGGACCGCTGATGGAGCTCAGGCTCAAAAAAGGACTTATCATAGCCGGCATCATCAGAAACAGCAGACTTATAGTTCCGACAGGTAAGGATACAATCATGGCGGGAGATACAGTAATTATCGTAACCACAAACAAGGGACTTAAGGATATTACTGACATTTTGGATGTCAGATAGTTTGGTTTTAGAGGGAATGTCATGAATTACGGATATATAATTTATATTTTAGGATGGATACTTCAGGTCGAAGGGGTATTTATGCTTTTGCCGGTGCTCGTAGCACTTATATATGGCGAGGAAATAGGATTTATGTATCTGGCGGTGAGTGCTGCGTGTTTTATTGCGGGATTTATCATTACAAAGTTTAAAACAAAAAAAGAAGCATTTTATGCCAGAGAGGGTTTTGTAATGGTTGCTCTCAGCTGGATTATTTTAAGTCTTACAAGCGCCATACCTTTTGTTATATCGGGCGAGATTCCTTCATATATCGATGCGCTTTTTGAGACTATATCAGGTTATACGACTACAGGTGCGAGTATTTTGTCGGATGTGGAAGCGCTGAGTCATGCTTCCCTTTTCTGGCGTTCATTCACACACTGGATAGGAGGTATGGGCGTGCTAGTCTTCGTGCTTGCCATCGTACCATTATCCGGAGGCCAGAATATGTTTATCATGAAGGCGGAAAGTCCGGGACCATCTGTAGGAAAGCTTGTTCCAAAAATAAAAAAGACCGCCATATATCTGTATGGCATCTATATAGCTCTGACTCTCCTTCAAATAATTATTTTGCTATTTACAGGACTCAGTATATTCGAGTCGGTTTGTACGACATTTGCCACAGCTGGTACGGGAGGCTTTGGTATATATAATAATAGCTGTGCTGGTTTTAGCACGGCTTCTCAGATTGTAATAACCATATTTATGTTTTTATTTGGTGTGAATTTCGGCTTTTATTTTCTTATATTATCAAAGAGATTTAAGGATGCGTTTCGTATGGAGGAGGTCAAATGGTATCTGGCGATATTTATCGGGGCTATTGCCGCCATAACGATAAATCTTGCCTGCTCAGCGCACAGTATTTCAGAAAGCTTAAAGGATGCAGCGTTTCAGGTGTCGTCAATTATGACTACCACAGGCTTTTCGACTGCTGATTTTAATGCCTGGCCGTCATTTTCAAAGGCTGTACTTGTGATGCTGATGTTTGTCGGTGCGTGTGCGGGAAGTACGGGTGGCGGTATCAAGGTCAGTCGTATAGTGATAGGTCTGAAGACGGTGCGGAAGGAGCTGGAGCATCTGATTCATCCGCGCAGTGTAAAGCAGCTTAAGATGGATGATAATTCCATAGACAGAAATACCATCCGTTCCATTAACATTTTTTTAATCTCGTATTTCGTTATAATGGGACTGTCCGTTTTGATTGTCAGTATAGATAATTTCGACCTTACTACATCCTTTACGGCAGTGGCTGCTACATTAAATAATATAGGACCGGGACTTGAGGTGGTAGGTCCGACCGGCAATTTTGCGGGATTTTCCGTACTCTCAAAGCTGGTATTGATGTTTGACATGCTTGCCGGACGACTCGAGATATTCCCTATGCTGCTGCTCTTTAGCGTGGGAACATGGCGCAGGAGATAAATATTTTGTGCGATATTTATTAAGAAAATAAGGAATGAACAAAAGTCACTTTAAAAAAACACCCTTGTATGTTATCATTGGAAAATACATTACGAAAACAGGAGGAACAAGAACACTATGATAAAATTATTTGAAAACGGAGCATATCTTTTAAATGGCACGGAGCTGGTCGAAGATGTGCAGGGCACAGACTCTGTGCTGAAGGGAAAGCTTTCCCATGTGCCATCCAAGGAGGAGGCATCTGAAAATACGATGGCATATGCTATCTTAAAGGAGCATAATACCTCGGATAATATGGATAATCTCAAGATTAAATTTGACAAGATGACCTCTCATGATATTACATTTGTAGGCATCATACAGACGGCAAGGGCATCAGGATTGAAGGAATTTCCTATACCATATGTTCTGACAAACTGCCACAACTCCCTATGTGCCGTAGGCGGTACGATTAATGAAGATGATCATATGTTTGGCCTTTCCTGTGCGAAAAAATATGGTGGAGTATATGTACCTCCTCATCAGGCAGTAATCCATCAGTATGCACGTGAGATGCTGGCAGAGTGCGGAGCTATGATACTTGGCTCAGACAGCCATACAAGATATGGTGCACTTGGTACGATGGCTATCGGTGAAGGCGGCGGCGAGCTGGCAAAGCAGCTCCTTTGCAAGACATATGACGTTGCGAGACCTGGCGTTATAGCCATATACCTAGACGGCGAGGTAGCAAAGGGTGTCGGACCGCAGGACGTAGCTCTTGCAATTATCGGAGCAACATTTGGCTGCGGTTATGTAAAAAATAAAGTAATGGAATTTGTAGGACCGGGCATCGAAAAGCTGTCCGCTGATTTCCGTATCGGTATAGATGTTATGACTACAGAAACCACCTGCCTGTCATCCATCTGGAAGACAGATGAAAAGATAGAAGAGTGGTATGATATACATGGCAGAAGCGAGTGCTATAAGGAGATGAATCCGGGAGACGTAGCTTATTATGACGGAGTCGTATATGTAGATTTGTCACAGATTAAGCCAATGATAGCTATGCCTTTCCATCCTAGCAACACCTATACGATAGAAGAGCTCAATGCAAATCTTACAGATATATTGGATGATGTAGAAAAGCGTGCGCTTGTAAGTCTTGACGGCAAGGTTGACTTTACATTAAAGGACAAAGTCCGTGATGGAAAGCTTTATGTCGAGCAGGGTATTATCGCGGGCTGTGCAGGCGGCGGATTTGAAAACATTTGCCAGGCTGCTGATATTATCAGAGGAAAGAGCATCGGTGCAGATGAGTTTACATTATCAGTATATCCGGCTTCTACACCTATTTATATGGAGCTGGCGAAGAACGGAGTCCTGGCAGACTTGATAGGAACCGGAGCGATAGTTAAGACAGCATTTTGCGGTCCATGCTTCGGAGCTGGGGACACACCTGCAAATAATGCATTTTCCATCAGACATTCAACGAGAAACTTCCCGAACAGAGAAGGCTCGAAGATACAGAACGGTCAGATTTCATCTGTGGCACTTATGGATGCACGTTCTATCGCTGCAACAGCAGCAAACAAGGGTTATCTGACAGCTGCAACTGATTTGGATGTCGAGTACAAGGGACAGAAGTATTTCTTTGATAAGAGCATATATGAAAAGAGAGTCTACAATGGAGTAGGAAAAGCAGATCCGTCAGTTGAAATCAAATTTGGACCAAATATCAAGGACTGGCCTGCTATGGTGGCATTAACTGATAATATGCTGCTCAAGGTGGCATCAGTGATACACGACCCTGTAACAACTACAGATGAGCTTATCCCATCGGGTGAGACCTCATCATATCGTTCAAATCCATTGGGACTTGCAGAGTTTACACTTTCCAGAAAGGATCCGCTCTATGTCGGACGTGCAAAAGCCATCCAGGCAGTGGAAAAGGTTCGTGAGGCAGGAGAATGCATGGGAAGCGCTTACCCTGAAATGAAAGAAGTAATGCATGCTATCAAAGAAAAGTATCCTGATGTATGCGGCAAAAATACCGGTATCGGAAGTACGATATATGCTGTAAAGCCGGGAGACGGTTCAGCAAGAGAACAGGCAGCATCCTGTCAGAAGGTGCTCGGAGGCTGGGCAAATATAGCAAAGGAATATGCCACAAAGAGATATCGTTCAAACCTTATCAACTGGGGTATGCTTCCATTTGTCATAGAGAAAGACTTTGCCTTTGACATCGACGATTATATCTTTATCCCGGGCATAAAAGATGCCATAAAGAAGAAAACTGAGGTCATCAAAGCCTACGTAGTAAATAAGGATTTTGCCGAGCTTGAATTAAGACTTGGAGAGCTTACCGATGACGAACGCCAGATAATCACAGACGGCTGCCTCATCAACTACTATAAAAACAACTAAATAAAATACTGAACTAAATTTAAGAATGAACGGTATAGTTCCTGTGACACGCTGCGTTTTTACCTCTGGAGTATATGTTCAAAACGGAATCGCTCTCGCTCGGTTGTCCACGTAGCGGTACTAAGATTTATGGGGTATTTGATTTTGTACAAGTACAAATCGAATACCCCATAAATCAAGTGCCGACGTGTACAAACGTTCCTTTTTTGAACATATACGTCCATCGGTATTTATCGTCACAAGTGAACTATACCGTTCATTCTTGTATATACTTCAGTATTTTATTTTGCAGCCTTTGCAATCTCTGTGATGGAAGATGTAAGTCCTGCAATACCCTGTATTTCAGAAGGGATAATAATCTTTGTAGCTTGACCGTCAGCAGCCTTTGCAAAAGCTTCGAGACTCTTGATGGTAAGAACCTGTTCACTTGGTGCAGATTCATTCAGGGCTTTGATACCGTCAGCATTTGCCTGCTGTACAGCAAGTATAGCCTGAGCCTGACCTTCTGCTTCTCTGATGGTAGCTTCCTTTTTTGCTTCAGCGCGGAGGATCTGCGACTGCTTTTCAGCTTCAGCCTCCAGGATAACCGACTCCTTATGACCCTCAGCACGCAGGATGGCTGACTTCTTTTCACCCTCTGCGATAAGGATCTGCTCACGTCTTTCACGCTCTGCCTTCATCTGCTTTTCCATGGCATCCTGTATGGCTGCCGGTGGAATGATATTCTTTAACTCGACACGATTAACCTTTATGCCCCATGGGTCGGTTGCTTCATCAAGTATCGATCTCATACGGGTATTGATGGTCTCTCTGGATGTAAGAGTCTGATCCAGCTCCAGGTCACCGATGATATTACGAAGAGTTGTAGCTGTCAGGTTTTCGATAGCCATGATAGGATTTTCGATACCGTAACAGAACAGCTTTGGATCTGTTATCTGGAAGAATACGACTGAGTCGATTCTCATTGTAACATTATCCTTTGTGATAACAGGCTGTGGTGCAAAGTCAACTACCTGTTCCTTCAGAGTAACCTTTCTGGCTATTTTGTCGATGATAGGGGTCTTCATATGCAGACCGACTGACCATGTACCATTGTAGGTTCCAAGTCTTTCAATAACATAGGCATGCGCCTGTGGTACGATTTTGATAGTGCTCAAGATGATGATAATAACACATATTAATAAAATAACCGCAATAACTGCAATAGGTGAATCCATATAAAATACCTCCTTAAATATCCTTACTTACTATTAATTTTACTCCTGATACCTGCTTTATGATAACCTCCGTGCCAACAGGAATGGTTTCATCATTAATGCTTCTGGCCGTCCATTCTACACCGTTGATTTTGACCTGACCCGTAGAGTTTAGATTGTCTATGGCGGCGGTCACGATAACTCTTTCCCCGATATAGCTTTCGATATTTGTCTTTTCCGTATGTGGATTAAGATATTTTCTCGCTATAGGTCTGGTCGTAAACAATAATGCAAACGAAACAAGAGCAAAAACGATAATCTCGCTTGTCAGAGAACAATCAAACAGTGCCATGATGGCAGCTACAATCGCTCCTCCCGAAAACCAGATAGTCGTAAGTCCCAGCGTTATCATTTCAATTATTATACAAAGAATAAAAACTGACGCCCACATAACAAACAGACTATTCATATTGACACCTCCCTCCTTTCAGCTGTTATGTCAATAGATTTTGACCTTGGTTGCCTTAATATGCTCTTTGATATAAACATTTTACTATGTAATTATTTGGCGCACAACACTTTTTTATTTAATCTTTATTCGAGGGGGCTTGTCCTTTATCAGAAAAAAGGCTATAATTCTAGCATAAGTGCAGATTTTTAAAAGGGAAGGACAAGAAATGGCTGAAGAAAAGAAAAAACGTATTTTCAGGGTTGCATTAGTAGTATTAAGTATTATTATAGTTTCACTTATTTTTAATAAGGTGCTTGATAAATGGGGAGCGTTCAGCGGAGCTATCGGTGCCGTGATTTCGGCGTCCATGCCTATTATAATCGGATGTGTTATTGCATTTCTGTTAAATCCCATACTTGTATTCTTTGACAGGCTGTTCCATACGATATTCCAGGACAGGATCATAAAAGATAAAAGAAAGCTATTCCGCATATCAAGGGGCTTATCAATTGTTTTAACGATGGCTCTGTTTTTGGGTGCTATCACGGGACTGCTTTATATGGTTATACCACAGCTTTATGACAGCGTAAAGACTCTCATAGAAAATCTTCAGACATATTATCAGAATATACTTGCTACGGTTGACAAGCTGTATGCGAAGTTTGACAAGCTCAACATATCTGAGGAGGAGATTACCGGATATATAAATACAGCATATGAAAAGGTGCTTGACTGGGCAGAAAATGACCTGTTGCCAAATGCCGACAAGATTGTCATGAACATAGGCTCGGGAGTGATAGGCGGATTTAAGGTTATATATAATGTTATCATAGGCATCATCGTTTCCATATATATCATGGCAAATAAAGAATATCTCGCGACCAGGGGCAAAAAGATTATATATGCAGCCTGCCGTGACGTCGAACATTCAAATACCATTCTCGATGGCCTTGCAGAAACAAACAGGATATTTGGTCAGTTTATCAATGGAAAGATTGTTGATTCCATCATAATCGGCCTGCTCGCGTTTACGATTTTCTCTATTGTAGACATGCCATATACCATGCTTATAAGCGTTATCATAGGCATAACAAATATTATTCCTTTCTTTGGACCGATCATAGGAGCGATACCATGTTTCTTTATCGTGCTTGTTGCCGATCCGTTTATGAGTATCATTTTGCTTATCATAATACTGATATTACAGCAGTTTGACGGAAATATACTGGGACCAAAGATATTGGGAGATTCCATAGGCCTTGCAAGTCTCTGGATACTGGTTGCAGTGCTTGTCGGAGGAGGACTTTTCGGATTTCTTGGCATGCTGCTTGCAGTTCCGGTATTTACATGCTGCTATATGTACATAAACAGAGCCTGCACCGGCAAACTCAGAAAAAAATCTCTCCCATATGCTACGGAGGAATACAGAAATATCAAACGTCTGGATAATGAAACAGGCGAACCGATATATATGACAGAGGAAGAGATGGATATAAGATTTAAGAAAAAAACTCCGGAGGAGAAGGAACGCCTCAAGGAGGAGAAACGCAGGCTCAAGCAGGAAAAGAAGCAGGCAAGGATACATATAAGTGACTTCTGTCACAAGGATGAGGATGAAGCTTCAAAGGAGGCAGCAGCGACAGAGGACGCAGACTCAAATCAAAAATAAAATTAAACAGGTTCTCAAATGAACCTGTTTAAATTTTTGTCATAAGAATAATCTATGGAATGCAGGCGGGTTGTGATTTCGGCTTCAGGGATATCCCAGTCGTCACAAAGTGCCGCAAGACTTTCATAGTCGTCACGAAGCTTTGTATTCACAAGACTTAAAAGCATCATATTGTCCTTTGGAAGATTTTCATAAATCATAATATTTTCCTTTCTGCTTCTTAAATATTGATTTTAAAGTAGAATATAATATATTATACGCTATACATTATACATGAATCGATTAGAAATGTAAAAGGAGTAAATAAACTTGGGAAAGACAGCCAAATCAGATACAATAAAAAAACCATCAAATACAGCGGGAAGCTTTGCTTTTCAGGCTGCAGTGCTTGCCGGAGCAGGGCTGATATCAAGAATTGTAGGCCTGCTATATAGGTCGCCGCTGTTTCAGATTATAGGAGATGAGGGAAACGGATATTATGGAACGGCATATACCATTTATTCTATGATATTGCTTATATCCACATACAGCATCCCGATGGCTGTCTCAAAGGTCATCTCGGGAAAGCTGGCACTTGGACAGTACAAAAATGCACGAAAGATGTTTAAATGCTCTTTTATATATGTAATCATAGTGGGCGGCGCGGCGGCGCTCATAACTTATACGTTTGCACCGGTGCTGGTAAAGGAACAGCCAAATGCAATCATGTGCCTGAGGATTCTTGCACCGACTATTTTTTTGTCAGGTATACTGAGTGTATTTCGGGGATACATGCAGGCCTACAATACTATGGTTCCGACATCCATATCACAGATACTCGAGCAGATAGCAAATGCGATAATATCCGTTGTAGCTGCTTACCTGCTGTCAGCACCATATGCTGCAGCAACCACAGATCACGCGAAGTATGGCGCAGCCGGAAGTGCAGCCGGTACGGGAGCTGGTGTACTGGCAGGACTGATATTTATGCTGCTTGTATACTCTGGAAGACGTAAGGATATAAAACGGACGGTATCAGAAGATATCACGGGTAAGGATGATACCTATGCGGAGCTCTTCAAACAGATATTTATGATGATTACCCCGGTTATTGTTGCCACATTTGTATATAATATCAGCGGAACTATCGATATGAAGATATTTTATAAGGTGCTCGACTATAAGAACGTATCACAGCTCACGTCGGCATCCCTCTACGGTGTCTTCTCGGGACAATATCTGGTGCTTATCAACCTGCCGGTAGCTATAGCATCCTCTGTATCTACAGCCATGGTTCCGAGCGTGTCGGCAAGCTTTACCAGAGGAGAGGTCGAATATACAAACAAGCGGCTGAATGAGGCACTCAGACTCACGATGATGGTTACGATACCATGTGCGGTAGGACTGGCTGTTTTGGCTGAGCCGATTATTAATCTTTTGTTTAACGGAGCGGATCCGGCTGCAGCAAGGATACTTGCGGCAGGCAGTATATCTGTTATATTTTATTCGCTTTCTACGGTGACAAATGGTGTATTGCAGGGCATTGGCAAGCCATCGGAGCCTGTCAAAAATTCCAGCCTGTCGCTGGCTATCCACGTCATAGTTTTATTTGTGATATTGTGGTTTACGGATTTGAGGCTGTACGGTCTTGTAATAGGTACGGTGTTGTATGCCTTTATGACATGTATATTTAATTCGCGTTCAGTAAAGAAATTTTTGCATACAAGGATGGATATAAAGCATATTTTTGTAGCACCTGCGATAGCATCACTGATGATGGGAGTCGTGGCATATGCGGCATACCATCTGATATACAGTTTTATAGTTCATATAAATGTAATCGCGCTCTTTGTATCGATATTTATCGCCATGGTGTTCTATCTGGCTGCCATCATAAAGGTAGGCGGATATGGAAGAGAGGAATTAAAGGGGCTGCCCAAAGGGCATTTGATTATAAGACTGGCTGAGAAGCTGCATTTAATAAAGTAAGGTTATCTGCCATATGGTTGCAAATTGGACTTGTGTGTGATAATATCAACAATGTATTTTTGTGCCGTAAAATGGTAAGAATCGAAATAATAGATAAGATGATAAGGAGTAATAGGCATGATAATAACAGATGAGACCATAGACTATGTTGGAATCCTTGCAAAGCTTGAATTATCGCCCGATGAAAAGGAACAGGCAAAAAAGGATATGTCAGAGATGCTTGATTATGTGAGCAAGCTAAACGAGCTCGACACAGATGATGTGGAAGCCATGAGTCATACATTTTCATATAACAACGTGTTCAGAGAGGACATAGTGACAAATGAAGATGACCGAGAGAATCTGCTGAGCAACGCTCCTTCACAAAAGGACGGCTGCTACAAGGTTCCAAAGACCTTTGACTAGAAAGGATAGCGAGGATACAAAAGTATGGATATGATGGATTATACAGCAGTAGAGCTGGGCAGAAGGATAAAATCAGGTAAGATATCTGTTTCGGAGGCGGCAAGAGCCTGCCTTGATAAAATCAAAAAATACGATGATACCTATAACTGCTTTGTGACGGTTTGCGATGAGGAAGCCGTGATGAAACAGGCGGGAGAGGTGCAAAAGAGGATAGATGATGGCGAGCTCGACGGACCTTTGGCCGGAGTGCCTGTTGCGATAAAGGATAATATGTGTATTTCGGGAGGACTTACGACCTGTTCGTCCAAGATATTATCCAATTTTGTGCCTACTTATACTGCGGATGCTGTTTTAAAGCTCAAGGAAGCAGGAGCAGTTATCATAGGAAAGACAAATATGGATGAATTTGCCATGGGAAGCACCACAGAGACTTCATACTATGGCGAGACAAAGAATCCATGGGATATAAATAAGGTGCCGGGTGGATCGTCCGGAGGCTCGGCAGCAGCAGTAGCCGCAGGAGAGATCTTTTATGCGCTTGGTTCAGATACAGGCGGGTCCATCAGACAGCCTGCGTCATTTTGTGGTGTGACGGGCATCAAGCCTACTTATGGCAGGGTTTCCAGATATGGACTTATAGCATATGGCTCATCATTAGATCAGATAGGACCTCTGGCAAAGGACGTAACGGACTGCGCTACCATACTGGAGATTATATCCGATTACGATAAAAAGGACTCGACATCTGTAAAGCGGGATGATAATGATTTCACAAGTGCGCTAAAGGATGATGTAAAGGGCATAAAAATAGGTCTGCCGAGAGATTATTTTGGCGAGGGGCTGGATCCTGATATCAAGGCTGCCGTATATGAGGCTGCGGAAAAGCTTAAAGCAAAAGGCGCCATAGTAGAGGAATTTGATTTGGGTATGGTGGAATATGCCATCCCTGCATATTATATTATAGCATCAGCTGAAGCAAGCTCGAATCTGGAGAGATTTGACGGTGTGAAATACGGCTACCGTACAGAGAGCTATACCGACCTTCACAATATGTATAAAAAGAGCCGTTCAGAGGGCTTTGGACCTGAGGTAAAGAGACGTATCATGCTGGGTTCGTTCGTACTCAGCTCGGGATATTATGATGCTTACTATGTAAAGGCATTGAAGGTAAAGGCGCTGATAAAGCAGGCATATGACAGAGCATTTGAAAAATATGATATCATCATGGGACCTGTTGCTCCGACGACAGCGCTCAAAGTAGGAGCATCCTTAAGCGATCCTATAAAGATGTATCTGGGCGATGTATATACGGTTCCTGTCAATCTGGCCGGACTCCCAGGTATATCGCTTCCTTGCGGATATGACAGAGACGGAATGCCTATAGGACTCCAGATGGTAGGAAATGCATTTGATGAAAAGACCATCATAAGGGCGGCATATGCATTTGAACAGACGAGAGAATATAAGAAGCCTGAGCTGGTATAGAAGGGAGGACGACCATGAGTAAAATATACGAAACCGTAATCGGACTTGAGGTTCATGTGGAGCTTGCCACAAAGACCAAGATTTTCTGCGGATGCAGTACAGCATTTGGAGGAGAACCAAATACTCATACATGTCCTGTCTGCACGGGTATGCCGGGTTCGCTTCCGGTATTAAATAAAGCTGTAGTAGAAAAGGCTGTAGCGGTTGGACTCGCTACAAACTGCGATATAACAAGAAATTGCAAATTTGACAGAAAGAATTATTTCTATCCTGATAACCCGCAAAATTATCAGATATCACAGCTCTATTATCCGATTTGCCGTAATGGTAAGGTGGAGATAGAAGCAGATGGAAAGAAGAAGTTTGTCCGTATCCACGAGATACATATGGAGGAGGATGCAGGAAAGCTGGTTCATGATCCATATACGGACAGCTCACTGGTGGATTTCAACCGTTCGGGTGTGCCGCTTATTGAGATTGTTTCGGAGCCGGATATGCGTTCCGCTGATGAGGTTATAGCATATCTGGAAAAGCTCAGACTCATCATACAGTATCTCGGTGCATCAGACTGCAAGCTCAATGAGGGTTCGATGAGAGCAGATGTAAATCTCTCTGTCAGAGAGCTTGGAACAGAAGAATTTGGAACGAGAACTGAGACCAAAAATCTGAATTCATTTAAAGCTATTGCGAGAGCGATAGAAAATGAAAGAGAGAGACAGATAGACCTGATAGAGGTCGGCGAGAAGGTGGTTCAGGAGACCAGAAGATGGGATGATACAAAGGAATATTCATATCCTATGCGTTCGAAAGAGGACGCGCAGGATTACAGATATTTCCCTGACCCTGACCTTGTGCCTATCCATATAAGTGATGAGCTGCTTACGCAGATTAAAGCATCACAGCCGGAATTTAGAGATGAAAAGCGTGCCAGATATAAGGAAGAATATCAGATACCGGATTATGATATTGATATAATCACAAATTCCAAGCGTATGGCGGATATTTTTGAGGAAGCGATAGCGCTTGGCGCCGCACCAAAGAAGGTATCCAACTGGCTTATGGTGGAAACCATGAGACTGATGAAGGAAAATTCCGTTGATGCAGATGATTTGTCATTCTCGGCAGCACATCTGGCAAAGCTTATCGATATGGTTGAACAGAAGATGATAAATGGAAGTGTGGCAAAGGAGGTCTTTGAAAAGATTTTCTCAGATGACATAGATCCTCTCGCCTATGTAAATGAGCATGGGCTTGCCACTGTAAATGACGAAGGTGCGCTAAGACAGGTGGTTACCAAGGTGCTGGCCGATAATCCGAAGGCGGTAGAGGACTTCCGCGGAGGTAAGGAAAAGGCGATTGGCGCGCTGGTAGGACAGACGATGAAGGCTATGAAGGGTAAGGCTGATCCTGCAGCAGTAAATGCGATGATCAGAGAGCTGATATAACCGGTCTTATCATTAGTGAGGAATATGTGCTATGGAAAAAGTCAGACATGTAAAAAAACGTGATATCTACAAAAGGGTTATAACCTTTTCGGAGGGCTTTCTGCTTTTGGCGTTGGAGACCCTGCTCTTTGCTGTGGTATGGTACAGCTATTACGCTGACTCGATCGTACTGCCGTTTTGGAATAAGGGTAACTGGGCGGTTATCGGCCTGTATACTCTGATGGTTTTTATGTTTACGAAGCTTTATGGCGGGTACAGGGTAGGCTTTCAGAGAGTTATTGATGAGCTGTATTCTCAGATTCTGTCACTTATATGTGCCAATGTCGTAGCTTATTTTGAGCTGTGTATGATTGCCAGAGAGTACCTGAAGCCACTGATACTGGTTTATATGACTCTGATAGAGATAGTAATCATATTTATATGGGTCTTTGGCTGTCGGTTACTATATAAGAAGGTATATCCTCCGAGACATCTACTTCTGGTATACGGATATAAGACACCTGTCGAGTTTATCGAAAAGATAAATGCCAGAAAGGATAAATACATCATAGAGGATCGCATACATGTAAGCGAGGGTGAAAAGGCACTCAAAGAGAAAATCCTTCAATATGAAGGTGTAATCATCTGTGAGACAAAAGCATATATCAGAAATGAGCTCGTAAAATACTGCTTTGAAAATTCTATCCGTTCATACGTCGTGCCGAAGCTGTCAGATATTATAATACTTGGTACGGAACAGATACATCTGTTTGATACGCCGCTTCTGCTGTCCAGAAATCAGGGACTTACGGGAGAGGATATGATAGGAAAGCGTATACTTGATATAGTCTGCGCTACGATACTCACGGTTATTTCATCGCCATTCATGTTGATTATAGCCCTGGCTATCAAGCTCTATGATGGAGGCCCGGTATTTTATAAGCAGGACAGGCTGACCTTAAACGGTCAGATATTTAAGATTATAAAATTCAGAAGTATGAAGCTGGATTCTGAGGAAAAGGGAGCACAGTTGGCAAAGAAGGATGACGACAGGATCACACCTGTAGGAAAGATTATCCGTATGCTTCATCTGGATGAGCTGCCGCAGCTTTTCAATATATTAAAGGGCGAAATGTCCATGGTAGGACCACGCCCTGAAAGACCTGAGATAGCCGAGATATACAGGAAGGATTTTCCAGAGTTTGATTATAGACTGAAGATGAAGGCGGGGCTTACCGGATATGCTCAGGTATATGGTAAGTACAATACCACACCGAGAGATAAGGTAAAGCTCGATTTGACATATTATGAGAAGTATTCTATATGGCTTGATATAAAGCTTATAATGCTTACCTTTAAGATATTGTTCCAGAAGGAAAATACCGAGGGTATAAATGCGAATCAGACTACTGCCATCAGGGTGGATAAGAATAACAAAAAGCCTGATAACCTTGATGAGTCTGAGGACGCATTTTATTAGTATGTCTGTTTTTGAAAGGACGTATGCATGAAGGCAAATAAAGAAATGATATCGGTCATTATCCCTGCGTATAACTGCCCTGAAACCTTAAAGGCAGCCGTAGACTCGGCGCTGATGCAGGATGTTTGTAAGGAAATCATCATAATAGACGACTGTTCTCCTTTGGATCTGGAGCCGGTGCTTTCTGCCTACAGGAAAAATCCGTTAGTAAAAATAGTAAGAAATGATACAAATATGGGAGTGGCAAATAGCCGTAACCGCGGAGTCAAAATGGCGGCGGGTAAATATGTGGCATTTCTTGATGCGGATGATATATGGCGCAAGGGAAAGCTGAGTAAGCAGCTGGAGCTTATGAAAGCGTGCGGCGCGGTTATCTGCTCTACGGCACGCGAGATGATGCGAGAGGACGGTACGCTTACCGGAAAGGTAATCCATGTCCCAGAGCTTATAACTTATCGGATGCTTCTGAAGGGAAATGATATAAACTGTTCATCTGTCCTGATAAAAAAGGACGTAGCTCTGGAATTTCCTATGGAAAGTGATGATGCACATGAGGATTATATCGACTGGCTCAGGATATTAAAGAAATACGAATATGCAGTAGCCATTGACGAGCCACTGCTTCTCTACCGTATGGTAAAGAATAGCAAATCAGGCTCCAAACTGAAATCGGCAAGGATGACATTTATGGTATACCGCAGGATGGGATTTGGTATCATACGGTCAGTATATTATTTTGTTGGATATGCAGTAAACGGTTTGTCAAAATATCTGTTTATGAAATAAAATGTTATGTATCTGAATGATGATTTTTCATATAGATACGTACATTTTTTTTGATGCGCAGAGTATCTGTGAAGGTATGGCATATATCTATGAGATGAATCCTTCGACCCTGCCTGTGCTCATCTCTGGAATAATTTAATACGATAGGAGCTTCAGCTATCCTGCAGCCGTTTGCATGTGCCATAGCAAGGATTTCAATATCGAAGGCATATCCGTTTGTATGAAGCATACAGGCAACAGGCTTTATGGCCTCACTCTTAAATAATTTGATGCCTGTCTGAGTATCATGTATATTCATATGAAATAAAATCTTTAACAAAACGTAATAGCCATAGCTCATGATGCGCCTGCTAAGCGGATAATTGAGCTTTGAATCAGGATGCTGCTTCGAGCCGATTACGATATCGGCACCCTGTGTTTCCATGATATGAATGAAGCTTTTCAGGAGCTTGGGAGGCAGCTCAAGATCTGAGTCCAGATATGATATATATCGGCCTTTTGCGGCATTTACGCCGGTTACGATGGCAAAACCCTTGCCCTTATTTTCCGGGTAGCTGATGGCTTTTATATGGCTGTTCTCATCTGCCGCCTGTCTGATGCCGGCATCGGTTTCGTCTGTGCTGCCGTCATTTACTGCTATGATTTCATAGCTTGGGCAAAATCTGTTTATAATATTGCCTGCCTTAAGCAGATTTTCATATATGTGAATGCCCTCGTTATATGCAGGCATAACTACTGATAACTCTATCTGACTCATAATAAATATAATAATATTCTCCTGTAATCTGATATACCTAAAGAATTATAATTTTTATCAGATGAAGTGTCAACTTAAATATTTATAACAAAACGAAAGAAGGATAAAAATGAACCAAAGCAACAAAATAATTTACCGTCTCATAAGATATTTGATAGGACTTTTTATCATGACCATAGGTATAGCGCTGTCGGTTAAATCAGATATGGGCGTATCGCCTGTGAGTTCTATCCCATATACCATAACCTGTATCTTTCATATAGAGATGGGAAATGCTACGATATTATTTCATATAGTGCTTGTCCTTTTGCAGATTATCATTCTCAGGAAAAAATTCAAATGGATCAATCTGTGTCAGGTGCTGGCAGGCATAGTATTTGGCAAATTTACCACGCTGTGCAACAGTCTGGCGGCACTCCTTCCAAATACGGATAACATACCGATAAGACTTGTCATGATACTTATCAGCGCATTTTTGATAGCTCTGGGTATATTCCTTTATATGCCGGCAAATATAATGCCGCTTGCTGGAGAGGGAGCCATGCAGGCCGTATCTGAGGTAACTGGCATAAAATTTGCAAAGACAAAGGTGCTTTTTGACGTATCGATGGTAACTGTCTCACTTATCAGCTGCCTGATAGTGCTAAGGAGCTTTGGCAGTGTGGGTATAGGAACTGTGATTGCGGCCTTTCTCGTAGGCATAATCCTGGGGTGGATACAAAATGCATGGTTTAAGCTGACACTTCATAAGCATGAGGGTGAATCAAAATAAATGCCTTGTAAATATCTGCAAATTGGGGTAATATGGGTATATCTCTATTTGTAGACAAGAAAGGATAAAATCCAATGGGTAAGAATACTACAGAGTATCAGCGACAGATGGAAGAATATCAGGAGAGACTGAGAAAAAAATATGATGAGATGGCAGGCTCATCAGATGAATTCGACTTCCTGGACGACCTTCCTGATGCAGATGAAAATGAGAATACTCAGCCTGCAGACGATATGGATATATCGGATGAACAGGAGGATGAAAATAAAATATATGATACAGATAAGGTGATGCTTGCCAGAAAAGAGGATATCCTGGAGGAGGCACTTGGCGCCGATATGGAAGAGACAGATGACTATGAGGGAGAAGAAGACAGACCTTCAGTTATGGATTCATTAAAAAGCTCCATGAGCCGTGTGCGTGCCCCAAAAACTGATAAGCGGGGGACGAGCTCAAGGAATCATAAGTGGTATATTGCTCTGGGCATTGTCCTGGTATTATTTGTAATCGTTACGATATGCTATCTTGTCTCTCATGCCAGATATCTGATAAATAAACTGGATATCCATGAAATAAGCAGTACAGAGCTGATGTCAAATGAGGGCGTGAAGGACGCAACGTCGGACTACATGACCATAGCTTTATTTGGCGTAGATTCAAAGGATGGGAATAAAAACCAGGGCGCTAACAGTGATACAGTCATGATTGTCAGCATCAATAAGAAAACAAGTGAGATGCGCATAGTTTCTGTATATAAGGATACATATATGTATCTGGAAAATGGCTTGAGCGATACAAACAAGCTGGTATATGCATATCAGACCGGAGGAGCGTTGGCAAGTATTAACTCTCTCAATGTAAATCTGGATTTATATATAACGGATTATATCACGGTTGATTATTCTGCTATGGCAGATCTCGTTGATGCGTTAGGCGGAGTGACTGTGACTGTCACTGAGGACGAGGCAAACAGCCTGAATAAGAATCTTGCAGAGCAGATTTCCATATCCGGCAGATACTCTGACGGCGTATATACAGCAGGAACACATACCTTGAACGGACAGCAGACTGTGGCATATACACGTATCAAAAATGTCGGAACAGGAGATGTGACACGTACTAAGAGACAGAGAGAGGTGCTGACTCAGATATTCACACTGATAATGGATGCGGACAATGACATCAAAGAATCTCTCATCAGTCTTGCCATATCATGCATCTCGGCCAGTATGACAGAGGATGAGCTGCTGGAGCTGATGAGCGACTACTCAGATATAACGCTGACAGAAAGTACGGCATATCCGTTTACGTTTGACAAAGCTACGCTTACTGATAAGGGAACTGTCCTGGTAGCTTCAACCATGGCAGAAAATGTTTCTGCGCTTCATGATTTTCTCTATGATACAGACGGATATGTGCCTACAGATCTGGTACAAAATATCAGCGTCGCCATTTCTGCGGAGACAGGAGTCGTAGAGAGCGGACTTACGGGAGATACCGTAGGAACAGATTCGTTTGAAGCGGATACGACGGACGATTCGGGAGTACAGACTCTGACAGATGCCCCGGATGGCATGTATACGGATGAAGAATAGTATATTAAGTAAAAAAAGAACTGCAAAGAGTCACAAAATTGTGGCTCTTTTCTTATACAAAAATTTAAATTGCGCACACAAAATACCTAATAATATTAAGTTTGCAAACTATCAGACAATTTATCAAAAAAAACTATTTACAAACTCACATAATAGTAGTATCATAAACGGCGTCACATAATTATCATCTCAGAAAATTGCGTGACTTGGCGATATAGGATTATTTCGATTGGATGGTATATGCCAAAAACGAAACATTTGCACACGTCGGTCCTTACATTCACATCGTAAGATGTGAATTTAGTACCGCTACGTGGGCAACCGAGCGAAAGCGTTTTCGTTTTGGCATATACCATCTGATAGGAAAATATAAAGTAGTCACATAATTAAAAGAACATCAGGTAAAGGAGAGGCAGTATGAGAGAAAAAAAAGTTTCTAATACAGGCTTATATGATGCCTCCTTTGAACATGACAACTGTGGTATAGGTGCAGTAGTCAATATCAAAGGCAGAAAGACACATCAGACAGTAGTTGATGCTCTCAGGATTGTAGAAAATCTGGAACACAGAGCAGGCAAGGATGCTGAAGGGAAAACAGGCGACGGTGTCGGTATTCTTCTTCAGATTTCTCATAAGTTTTTTAAGAAGGTCGTAAAGGATTTAGGATACGAGCTGGGACAGGAGCGTGAATATGGCATAGGCATGTTCTTCTTCCCACAGGCGGAGCTTGAGCGCAAGCAGGCAATGAAGATGTTTGAGCTTATAGTTGCCAGAGAGGGTTTGAAATTTATCTGCTGGAGGACGGTTCCTACCACCCCTGATATATTAGGTAAGAAAGCGTTAGATGTCATGCCATGTATCATGCAGGCATTTATCGGCAGGACAGATAAGGTTAAGCCGGGACTTGATTTTGACAGAAAGCTGTTTCTTGTCAGACGTATATTTGAACAGAGTAATGACAATACCTATGTTCCGTCTCTGTCAAGCAAGACTATAGTATATAAAGGTATGTTCCTGGTAGGAGAGCTGGGCAGATTTTATAATGATTTGCAGGATACGGATTATGAGTCGGCCATATGTCTGGTTCACTCGAGATTTTCTACAAATACGACTCCGAGCTGGCTGAGAGCGCATCCATACAGATATCTCTGCCATAATGGCGAGATAAATACCATAAGAGGTAATGAGGACAAGATGATAGCCCGTGAGGAAACCATGGAGTCAACCATTATGAAGGATGAGATGTACAAGGTTATGCCTGTGCTGGATCCTGATGGTTCTGATTCGGCAAGACTTGATAACTGTCTTGAGTTCCTTACATTAAATGGGATACCGCTTCCTTTGGCTGTCATGATTACGATTCCTGAGCCATGGGAAAATGACAGATATATGAGCCAGGAAAAGAAGGATTTTTATCAGTATTATGCGACCATGATGGAGCCTTGGGACGGACCTGCATCCATCCTGTTTACTGATGGGGATATGATGGGAGCCGTGCTTGACAGAAATGGCCTGAGACCATCGAGATATTATATAACAGATGACGACTATCTCGTGCTTTCATCCGAGGTAGGTGTGCTGGATATAGATCCTTCAAGGATAGTAAAGAAGGACAGACTGCGTCCGGGAAAGATGCTGCTGGTCGATACCGTAAACGGCCGACTGATATCAGATGATGAGATAAAAGAAAAATATGCAAATGCAAAGCCTTATGGCGAATGGCTGGACAGCAATCTTGTACACCTGACGGATCTCAAGATACCTAATATACGTGTAGAAGAATATACTGCTGAGGAGAGATCAAAGCTTCAGAAAGCATTTGGCTATACCTATGAGGATTACAAAAATAACATTTATCCTATGGCGGAGAAAGGCTCAGAGGCTATCAACGCGATGGGTGTTGATACGCCGCTTGCTGTACTTTCTGACAGCTCACAGCCGTTATTTAATTATTTCAAGCAGCTGTTTGCACAGGTTACAAATCCGCCTATCGACGCCATAAGGGAGGAGATAGTCACATCCACCTCAGTATATCTGGGCAAGGATGGTAATATCCTGGAGGAAAAGCCGGAGAACTGTCATGTTCTTAAGATTTCAAATCCGATTTTGACAAATACGGATATCCTCAAGATAAAGAATATGAAGGTAGAAGGACTCAAGGTCGGAGTGTTACCTATATTATATTATAAGAATACATCACTTGATAAGGCTCTTGACAGACTCTTCATCGAGGCTGACAAGATGTTTAGAGATGGTGTAAACATTCTTATTCTGTCTGACAGGGGAGTGGATGAAAACCATGTAGCCATACCATCGCTTTTGGCAGTTTCTGCTATGCAGAAGCATCTGGTACGTACCAAGAAGAGAACGTCCATGGCCATCATCCTGGAGAGCGGCGAGCCTAGAAATGTACATCATTTTGCAACGCTTCTGGGATATGGTGCCTGCGCAGTAAATCCATACCTCGCTATAGAGACGATAAAGCAGATGGTTGACAGTCATCTTTTAAATAAGGACTTTAACGCAGCGGTAGATGATTATAATGCCGCAATAGTACATGGTATCGTAAAGATAGCCTCAAAGATGGGTGTATCGACAGTACAGTCATACCAGGGCTCACAGATTTTCGAGTGCGTAGGTCTGAGCAAGGAGGTTATAGACAGATATTTCACAAATACAGTCAGCCGTGTAGGCGGAGCAGGAATGAAGGAGATAGAAAGTGCCGTTGACAGACTTCATTCGTCAGCATTTGACCCATTAGGACTTGATACAAATCTGGCGCTTGAGAGTATCGGCGAGCATAAGTTCAGGAGTGGTAAGGAGGAGCACCTCTATAATCCAAAGACCATACATTTGCTTCAGATGGCTACAAGGCTTGGCGACTATAAGATGTTTAAGGAATATACAGCGGCCATAACAGATGAGACAAAGCTGTTTAATCTGCGTGGACTGATGGATATGAAATATGCAGATAAGCCGCTTCCGATGGAAGAGGTAGAGCCTGCATCAGAGATAGTAAAAAGATTTAAAACTGGCGCGATGTCTTATGGCTCCATCTCAAAGGAAGCACATGAGTGTATGGCGATTGCCATGAATCATCTCCATGGAAAGTCAAACTCCGGTGAAGGCGGAGAGGATGAAGACAGATTGACGCCGGATGCAAATGGTAAAAACAGATGCTCAGCAATCAAGCAGGTAGCATCGGGAAGATTTGGAGTAACCTCCAGATATCTTATCAGCGCAAAGGAAATACAGATAAAGATGGCGCAGGGTGCCAAGCCTGGCGAGGGCGGACATCTGCCTGGCGGCAAGGTTTATCCTTGGATAGCAAAGACCAGACTTTCTACCCCGGGTGTAAGCCTGATATCGCCACCACCGCACCATGATATCTATTCGATAGAGGATCTGGCTCAGCTTATATATGATTGTAAGAATGCGAACAGAGACGCAAGGATATCTGTAAAGCTCGTTTCAGAAGCCGGTGTCGGTACGGTTGCTGCCGGTGTGGCAAAGGCAGGTGCTCAGGTAATCCTTATCTCCGGATATGACGGAGGTACAGGTGCAGCTCCAAACAACTCCATCCACAATGCTGGACTTCCTTGGGAGCTCGGACTTGCAGAGACACATCAGACTTTGATTATGAACGATTTGAGAAATAAGGTCATACTCGAGACAGACGGTAAGCTGATGACAGGACGGGATGTTGCAATCGCTTGTATGCTTGGCGCAGAAGAGTTCGGATTTGCTACGGCTCCTCTTGTAACAATGGGCTGTGTCATGATGAGAGTATGTAATCTGGATACCTGCCCGGTAGGTGTAGCTACACAGAATCCTGAGCTCCGAAAGAGGTTCAAGGGTAAGCCTGAATACGTAGAAAACTTCATGCTCTTTATAGCAGAAGAGCTCAGGGAATATATGTCAAAGCTGGGTATCAGAACCGTAGATGAGCTGGTAGGACGTTCAGACCTCCTGTACAGTACCGATAAGGCTGACAGCAGAAATGTGGATATAAATGGCATTATAAATAATCCATATATTGATATGCCACAAAATAAGGTTAAGTATGCAGAGAAAAATGTTTTTGACTTCCAGCTTGAAAAGACCATAGATATGAGGATCCTGCTCAAAAAGCTCGGACCTGCGCTCGAAAAGAAACAGAAGAAGAGCATTGAGATAGATGTCGTAAATACCGACAGGGCAGTAGGTACCATATTTGGTTCGGAGATTACAAAGAAATATGGAGAGTCTCTGGAAGAGGATATGTATCTGGTTAAGTGCCACGGCGCCGGCGGACAGAGCTTTGGTGCATTTGTACCAAAGGGACTTACACTGGAGCTGATAGGCGACAGCAATGATTATTTCGGAAAGGGCTTATCAGGCGGAAAGCTTATCGTATACCCGCCGAGATCGGTCAAATATAAGCATGAGGAAAATATCATTATCGGTAACGTTGCTCTCTATGGTGCGACCAGCGGTAAAGCATATATCAACGGCGTAGCAGGCGAGAGATTTGCAGTCAGGAATTCGGGTGCTACAGCGGTTGTAGAGGGAGTAGGCGACCACGGCTGCGAATATATGACAGGCGGTAAGGTAGTGGTTCTCGGACATACCGGAAAGAATTTTGCTGCGGGCATGAGCGGAGGTATTGCTTATGTATTTGATAAGGATAATGACCTTTACAAGAGACTCAATAAAGAGATGATTGTTATCGAGGCGCTTACAGATAAATATGAAATCAGCGAATTAAAGCAGATGATTATGGACCATGTAAATTATACCAATTCAGAGATAGGCAAGGAAATCTTGGATAATTTCAACGAATGTCTTCCAAAATTCAAGAAGATTATTCCTAGAGATTATAAGAAGATTATGAATACGATTGTTTCTCTTGAAGAAAAAGGTATGAGTGCTGAGCAGGCTTCGATAGAAGCATTTTACAGAATGAAGAACGGGAGGTAAAAAATAATGGGAAAACCAACAGGATTTATGGATTATGACAGACAGACCAGTGAGGAAATAAGCCCAAAGGAAAGAATTAAGAATTTTAATGAATTTCATGTACCTCTCACGGAACAGGAGCAGATGACACAGGCAGCCAGATGTATGGATTGCGGAGTACCTTTCTGCCAGTCCGGTATGATTATCGGCGGTATGGCTTCGGGTTGTCCTCTGAACAATCTGATACCTGAGTGGAATGATATGATATATCATAATAACTGGCAGCAGGCATATAAGAGACTGAGCAAGACAAATAATTTCCCGGAGTTTACATGTCGTGTATGTCCGTCTCCATGTGAGAAGGCATGTACATGTAATCTGAACGGCGAGCCTGTATCTATCAGGGAAAATGAGATGGCGATAATCGAAAATGCCTATGCTATGGGATGGGTAAACGACCAGCCTCCAAAGGCGCGCACTGACAAGAAGGTAGCAGTAATAGGTTCAGGCCCTTCAGGACTTGCAGTTGCTGACCAGTTAAATTCCAGAGGTCACGACGTAACGGTATTTGAGAGAAGTGACCGAGTGGGCGGACTGCTGATGTATGGTATACCAAATATGAAGCTGGAAAAGCATGTCATAGACAGAAAGATATCATATATGAAAAAACGCGGTATCCGTTTTGAGACAAATACCGAAGTAGGAAGCGGAAAGCAGACGGCAAAGGCAGTATATGCAAAGGATGACCAGATGACGGGTTATCTAAAAAATGCCGGAGAGAAATATGTTAAGGCAGCGGACATTTTAAATGAATATGATGCCGTAGTTCTGGCTTGTGGAGCCTCAAATCCAAGAGATATAAAGGCTGCAGGCAGGGACGCAAAGGGAATATATTTTGCTGTGGATTTCCTAAAAACGACGACAAAGAGCCTTTTGGATTCGGAGTTTAAGAATAATAATTATGTAAACTGCAAGGGTAAGAATGTGCTGGTTATCGGCGGCGGTGACACAGGAAATGACTGTGTCGGAACAGCCGTAAGAGAGGGCGCAATCGGTGTGACTCAGCTGGAGATGATGCCTAAGGCGCCTGATACCAGAGCAGAAAATAATCCATGGCCTGAGTGGCCGAAGGTCTGCAAGACAGATTATGGTCAGCAGGAGGCTATAGCAGTATATGGACATGACCCTAGAATATATGAGACTACCGTCAAGGAGTTTATCAAGGATAAGGAAGGAAATGTCAAGGCTGCAAAGTGCATAAAGCTTGACTGGCAGAAGGATCCTGCTACTGGACGTATGAATATGACTGAGGTAGAGGGCAGCGAGTATATCGTGGATTGCGATGTAGTTCTTATCGCAGCAGGATTTTTGGGATGTCAGACCTATGTGGCAGAAAGCTTCGGTGTGGAGCTTAATGAGAGAACAAATGTTAAGACATCCTGTCCGGCATCCTACGCTACAAATGTACCAAAGGTATTTGTAGCAGGCGACATGCACAGAGGACAGTCCCTGGTAGTATGGGCTATAAGGGAAGGCAGAGAGGCTGCGAGAGCAGTGGATGCGATGCTTATAGGATACAGCAACCTGTAAGGATAATTTATACTAATAAAAAAAGAATGCGCGTTGCGCATTCTTTTTTTATGTCTTGAATCTATATTAGATGATTTACCGGAAGGTAGAGCGGAAGACCATCCTTATATTGGAGAGATACCTCTCCGATGATTAACGGACGCAGGTATTCTTCCAGTTCAGGTAAGATATCATTTCCGGCTTCGTTGATCCATTCCTTTGGTATGGATTTGGCCTTGTTTGCTATATCCTCTACAGGTGCGGGCTTAATCAGCCATTGATATGGGTCATTTGAAATCCTGTTGATAGAAGCCATTACTCCGGTCATTTCCTCAGAGGCATATTTTACTGCGGCCTGTCCGAGCGCAAAGGATTCATTTATATCTGTACGTGATGCTATGTGACCTGCGCACCTTTGCAGCACATTAAGCTCGACTGAACGCACCTTTATATCCAAACGTTCTTTTATCAGTATCTCAAGTGCTTTTCCCGTGCCGGAAAGCTGTGCATGCCCAAACTTGTCTGCGGCAGCGGCAGTAGCGCTGATATAGTTGCCATCCTTATCGTGGATGCCCTCAGATACTGCGACTATAACCGTGCGGTACTTCGTAAGCTTTTCATTTAGATCAGAAATAAAGTCTTCCGGGTCAAAATCTACCTCCGGCAGATATACCAGGTGTGGAGCGTCGCTGTAGCTGTTTCGGGCAAGACAGGCGGAGGCGGTCAGCCAGCCGGCATCTCTTCCCATGATTTCCACTATAACAATGCTTGGTATATTGTATATATAGGCATCATGTGCGATTTCGAGCACAGTGGACGCAACATATTTTGCGGCAGATCCGAATCCCGGGGTGTGGTCTGTGACCATCAGATCGTTATCTATAGTCTTTGGTATGCCGATGATGCATACATCGGAATGAATCTCTTTTGCGTATTTGGTCAGCTTATGGACTGTATCCATGGAATCGTTTCCGCCGATATAAAAGAAAGCTCCGATATTATATTTTTCAAAGCGATTGAAAATAATCTCATATGGCTCGGGATCATCATGAAAATCCGGCAGCTTATATCTGCATGAGCCTAAATACATGGCGGGACTCAGCTCCAGGGTCGTAACCATAGGATATTTGGCCAGTGCCATAAGTGACAAATCCATAAGATTATCATCCAGGACACCCTGGATGCCGTGTATGGCACCATATACACGGGTAAATGTTGAATTTTTCTTTACACCGTCTATGACTCCTGCCAGAGAAGCGTTAATAGCGACGGTAGGGCCTCCTGACTGTGCTACTATACAGTTGTCTTTCATGTCGTTATCTCCTTGTTACTCAGGGCTGTATAAAAGAACAGATAAATCATTTTTGCCATATTCCATCAGCTTATCTGTTATGTCCTGTATATCTTCATCTGAAGCAAATATTTCTACGATGTCAAGGAGATGTCCCACATAGACGCCCCATTTCTCACAAATCTCCATGGCCGCCTCTTCTGATACCTCGGGCAGCTCCTCGCTACGGTTTATAATGTCATCCAGTGCCTCGTCCTCCGTACCCACTGTACGGAATATAAGCGAATCCTCTGTGACGGCATCCTTGCCATAAGCGATAGCGTATAATTCCTCGGTTCTGACCAGACCACAGTCGTACATTTCAGCTATAAGGTCAGTCACGCATTCGGAAATGGAGTCAAAGTTATGCTGGTATCTCAGCCTGTCGTCTGGATGAACGCCCTCTATATCCTCTTTGTTATACCAATAGCCCATGCCGGGAACGTCTTCGTCCTCCATATACCTTCTGCGGCTGTCGCGTGCATCTGACAGATGCTCCGTGCGCTTCCTGTCCATGCTGTCCTTTAGATATTTGAAGGACCATATAACGAGCAGTAAAAATAATATAATCAGTACTGCCAGTAAAGCAAGCTTTAGTGTTTCCATGTTGTACCTCTCAATATGTATCATGTTAAAAATACAAAGTTACCACTGATATTATACCCAAATACTTCCATAAGTGCAATAAAAAAACCGAATGTCAGTAACAGACATCCGGTATAAATAAGAGCGCGAGACGGGGATCGAACCCGCGACCCCCTCCTTGGCAAGGAGGTGCTCCACCGCTGAGCCACTCGCGCTTAAACATTGTGTTTCGTGTTTCACAACAATACGTATATTAGCATAGCTTTATCTGAGTGTCAATAAAAAATTTAAAAAAAAATTTAAGTGGGAAATCATGGCACATTTTTTTAAAAATTAATACATATTTAAGAGAAAATCATGTAAAAGATTATGCTTTTTCACTATTGAATAAAATAAAACTGATGATATAATGAGCGATAAGCATGAACGCAACGACGAAGGATATTCACAGACTGCTTGCAGTCATGTGAATATGCGAGGAGTTATGTGCGTGCCAACGGACACCGAAAAACCGAAAGGTTTTGAGGTGAGCATTGACCTGAGGAGGGACCCGGCGCAGCCGGGAGGAGCCCTGAGGTCCCGGTGGACACCGAAAAGTACAACGCTTTTTGAGGTGAGCGTTCATGCGTACTATGCGTTAGCATACTTTACCATAGAAGAGGTTGAGCAATGAAAGATAAATTAATAAAATTTTTAAAGAGCGCTGTATTTCAATGTATAGTTATAGCTATTGTACTGGATATTATATTGGAGATACTAGGCAGACATTCATTTGTTGACACTGTTACATATATAGTCACAAATCCGTTGGTATTTTTATATAACTGTTCTATTATATTTTTCACACTGACACTGGCGCTGCTTATGAGGAAACGTATATTTGGTTATGCGCTGATATCGTTTGCGTGGCTGTTATGCGGAGTGACAAACTGTATCGTGCTAGGATTTCGTATAACGCCATTTTCCGCAGTCGATATGCTGATGGTTAGAAATACGATAACCATTATAGATAAGTACTTTGAAGCATGGCAGATAGTCTTGATAGCCATAGTTCTATTTATAGCTCTGTCAGGCATCATTATATTGTTTATTAAGTCGCCTACGATAAATGGCAACGTACATAGAATAAAAACCACGGCATTTATAGTAGCAACATTTTTATGTATTATGCTTTTTACCAGGATAGCGTTAAATGCTGAGGCGATATCTGATAATTTTGCAAATCTTGCTACAGCGTATGAAAAGTACGGTTTTGCATACTGCTTTTCAAATAGTGTCGTAGATGTGGGTATCAGTGAGCCGGATGATTATAGTGAAGAAAAGATAACCGGCATCATGGAGGATTTGGACAGCGTAGAAGCTGTGGAAACCGAATATACCGACAAGCAGGCAAATGTGATTATAGTCCAGCTGGAATCCTTTATGGATCCTTCATATGTAAATGACCTGGAGTTTAGTGAAAATCCTATTCCTACATTTACAAAGCTGAAGGAGGAGGGCGCGTCAGGCTTCCTGACCATGCCGGCCATCGGAGCAGGTACGGCAAATTCGGAGTTTGAAGTTTTGTCCGGATTTAACGTGGCTTATTTTGGAGCAGGAGAATACCCATACAAGACTGTACTTGGCGATACCACCTGTGAGACGCTTGCGACGCAATTTTCCAAGCTTGGATACAGCACACATGCCATGCACAATCATGATGGCACATTTTACGACAGATATATCGTATATCACAATCTGGGATTTGATACGTTCACACCTGTTGAGTATATGTATGATGTTTCCTATACTCAGAAAAACTGGGAAAAGGATGATGTCCTGACAGAGGAGATTATGAAGACCCTCGAATCCACAGAGGAGAGAGATTTTGTATTTACCGTAAGCGTACAGGGGCATGGCAGATATCCGGATGAGTTGGACGAAGAAAATTTTGATTATCCTATAACGGTTACAGGTACCGGAGATGAAGCACTTGACACGGAGTGGACTTATTACTGTAACCAGTTGAAGGAAATGGATGATTTTATAGCGGCACTGATAGAGGAGCTGTCAGATTATGACGAGGAAGTCATACTGGTAATGTATGGCGACCATCTGCCGGGCTTTGAGCTTACAGAGGACGACCTGGCAAATGGAGATTTGTATCAGACAGAATATTTCATCTGGAGCAACATGGACGGCTTTAGCTGTGAGGACGAAGACCTGTATGCATACCAGCTTGGTACAAAGATATTTGACATATTGGGCTATGACAAGACCATCATGCAAAGGTTTGACACATTATATGATGAGGATGATGAAGACTTTGATGATATCATGTGCAACCTGGAATACGATATGCTCTATGGCGAGCGTTATGTTTACCCTGACGGATGGCCGTATGAGCCTACGGATATGCAGTATGGTATAGATGAGATTTACATTACTGATATCGAGGCGGGTGTATATGATGACGCAGAGGGTTATTATATATACGGAGAAAACTTTAATGAATTTACGTATGTATGGATAGATGACGGCTATCTGAAGGAAACCATATATATTGACAAAAATACCCTGTTCCTTCCGGGATATGAATTTTCTGACGGCGATGAGGTGCAGCTGTCGCAGGTAGGAGACGACAGTATAGACATAGGTCAGACTGAAGTCTATATTTATACAGAATAAAACGTATAAAAATCAATCTTGACAATGTATTTTTTATTTGCTAGCATAGCCTATTATATACAAATATTATTAAGAAAGAGAGTGTGCGAAAAATGGGCAAGATTATAGGCGAAGGAATAACTTTTGATGATGTTCTTTTAGTTCCGGCATATTCAGAGGTATTACCTAATGACGTGGACTTAACAACAAACTTAACTAAGACAATCAAGCTTCAGATTCCTCTTATGAGTGCCGGCATGGACACGGTAACAGAACACAGAATGGCTATCGCAATGGCTCGCCAGGGCGGTATCGGTGTTATTCATAAGAATATGTCAATAGAAAGCCAGGCAGAAGAAGTAGACAAGGTTAAGCGTTCCGAATATGGCGTTATTACAGACCCATTTTACTTATCTCCTAATAATACATTGGCTGATGCTGACAGATTAATGGGAAAATTCAGAATTTCGGGTGTACCTATTACAGAGGATGGCGTGTTGGTAGGTATTATTACAAACAGAGATCTGAAATTCGAAGAGGACTATACAAAGCTTATCAGTGAATCTATGACCTCTGAAGGACTTGTAACTGCAAAAGAGGGTATAACCTTAAAGGAGGCAAAGAAGATTCTTGCAGCTTCCCGTAAGGAAAAGCTTCCTATAGTAGATGACCAGTTCCATTTGAAGGGACTTATAACCATAAAGGATATCGAGAAGCAGATCAAATATCCAAATTCGGCAAAGGACAGCCAGGGCAGACTGCTTTGTGCTGCTGCTGTAGGCTGTACGGCAAATATACTTGACCGTGTGGCTGAGCTTGTATCAGCAAAGGTTGATGCGATAGTAATTGATACTGCTCACGGACATTCTGCAAATGTGCTGAGAACATTTAAGATGGTAAAGGAGAAGTATCCGGATCTGCAGGTTATCGCAGGAAATGTAGCTACCAAAAAGGGCGCGCAGGCCATGATTGATATGGGAGTAGACGCAGTGAAAATCGGTATCGGACCGGGCTCCATCTGCACTACCAGAATAGTGGCAGGTATCGGTGTGCCTCAGATTACAGCCATCATGGAAGCATATGATGCAGCAAAGAATGCAGGTATTCCGGTTATAGCTGATGGTGGTATAAAATACTCAGGAGATATAACAAAGGCTTTGGCAGCTGGTGCAAATGTATGCATGATGGGCAGCCTGTTTGCAGGTACCGACGAGGCTCCGGGCGAGTTTGAGTTATATCAGGGACGTAAATATAAAGTATATCGTGGTATGGGATCTATCGCAGCCATGGAAAATGGTTCAAAGGACAGATATTTCCAGGAGAATGCAAAGAAGCTTGTACCGGAAGGTGTAGAAGGAAGAGTAGCATATAAGGGTTCTGTAGAGGATACGGTATTCCAGTTAATAGGCGGTGTACGTTCAGGTATGGGATATTGTGGTGCAAAGAATATAGAGATGCTTCATGAGACAGCTGAATTTGTAAAGATTTCTGCTGCATCACTCAAGGAAAGCCACCCACATGATATTCATATTACAAAGGAAGCTCCAAATTATAGTGTGGAGCAGTAGCAGTAATGCCTGAAAAAGGAGAATTGAGATGACCATCAAGAACATATATCGTGACAAAGTAATGAATGAAATCAGCGAGGCCGACGTCGATGCGACTATCAGAGTGGCCGGCTGGGTGGAAAATATTCGTGACCATGGCGGTGTATCATTTATCGACCTGAGAGACATGTATGGTGTCCTGCAGGTGGTTATGAGAGATACAACGTTATTGGATGGAATAAACAAAGAGGACTGTATATCCATCGAGGGTGTAATAGAACACAGAGATGAAGAGACATATAATCCAAAGATACCTACAGGTACTATCGAGCTGGAGGCTCATAAGGTGGATATGCTCGGAAAGGTAAAAAAGACAGTTCCTTTTGAGATTATGACATCCAAAGAGACCAGAGAGGATGTAAGACTTAAATACAGATATCTGGATTTAAGAAATAAAAAAGTGAAGGATAATATGATATTCCGTTCACAGGTTATCAGTTTTTTGCGTCAAAAAATGACGGAGATGGGATTTCTGGAGATTCAGACACCTATACTTTGCGCTTCATCACCTGAGGGAGCAAGAGATTATATCGTGCCTTCCAGAAAGTTCAAGGGCAAATTTTATGCATTGCCACAGGCACCACAGCAGTACAAGCAGCTGCTTATGGTTGCTGGATTTGATAAATATTTCCAGATAGCGCCATGCTTCAGAGACGAGGATGCCCGAGCTGACAGATCGCCGGGAGAGTTTTATCAGCTGGATTTTGAGATGAGCTTTGCCACACAGGAGGATGTATTTGCTGTAGGCGAAGAGGTTCTTTCAGCTACATTTGAAAAATTTGCTCCAGAGGGTGCGTCAGTAACACAGGCACCATATCCGATTATCAGCTATAAGCAGGCTATGCTGGAGTTTGGTACAGATAAGCCAGATCTCAGAAATCCGCTCAGGATTATTGACCTGACTGATTTCTTCCAGAGATGTACCTTCAAGCCATTTCATGGTAAGACTGTAAGGGCTATAAATGTACCGGCGAAGCTCAGCAAGGGTCAGCATGAAAAGCTGTTAAAGTATGCGCAGAGCATAGGCATGGGCGGACTGGGATATCTGGAGGTTCTTGACGATATGTCATATAAGGGACCTATCGATAAGTTTATCCCGGATGATATGAAGACAGAAATCGCAGAGCTTGCAGGGCTGAAGAGTGGAGATACCATATTCTTTATAGCTGATGTAGAGACACTTGCCGCATCATTTGCAGGACAGCTGCGTACCGAGATAGCAGTGAGACTGGATATGATAGAGAAAAACGCATATCGTTTCTGCTATATAAATGATTTCCCTATGTATGAATATGATAAGGAATCAAAGAAGATAATATTTACACATAATCCTTTTTCGATGCCTCAGGGCGGTCTGGAAGCGTTAAATGAGAAGGATCCGCTTGATATACTGGCTTATCAGTATGATATAGTATGTAATGGTATCGAGCTTTCATCCGGTGCTGTAAGAAATCATAATCTGGATATTATGATAAAGGCGTTCGAGATTGCCGGATATACAGAGGAGGATTTGAAGGTAAAGTTTGGTGCGCTTTATAATGCGTTCCAGTATGGAGCTCCGCCTCATGCAGGTATGGCACCAGGAGTGGATCGTATGATAATGCTTCTTTTGGATGAAGAAAATATCAGAGAAGTCATCCCGTTCCCTATGAATGGAAATGCTCAGGATCTGATGTGCCAGGCACCGGGAGACGTGACGGAGCAGCAGCTTAGAGAAGTTCATATTAAGGTGAGACAGTAATTGATCAGAGACTTGATTATAATCGGAGCCGGACCGGCAGGACTTTCGGCGGCTATATATGCCGAAAGAGCCATGCTTGATACGGTGATAATAGAAAAAGAACCATTTAGCGGAGGGCAGATTGTATCTACCGAGCGTGTAGATAATTACCTGGGCTTGAATGGGATAGGCGGCTATGATATGGCTGAACGCTTCCGTTTGCATGCGAAAGAGCTTGGTGCAAAAATGACAAATGGCAGCGTGGAGAGTATTATCAGAGATGATGAAGGCAAGTTTACTCTGACTATGTCCGATGGTAGGGAGCTACAGACTCGCACGGTAATCATCGCAACAGGAGCCAGACATAGAAAGCTTGGTGTGCCGGGCGAGGATGATTATATAGGCATGGGCGTATCATATTGTGCTACCTGTGACGGAGCCTTTTATAGAAACCGTGTCGCTGCTGTAGTCGGCGGAGGAGATGTGGCATTAGAGGATGCCATATATCTGGCAAGACAGTGCAGCAGGGTATATCTGATACATCGCAGAGATGAGCTGCGTGGAGCAAAGAGCCTGAGACAACAAGTTTTTGAGACAGAAAATATAACATTTATACCCGATACAGAGGTCATATCCATAAATGGAGCGGATACCATATCACAGATACAGATCAGAAATAAAAAGACAGGAGATGTAAGTCTCCTGCAGACGGATGGTATATTTATCGCGGTAGGAACTGAACCGGCGACGGAATTTTTGAAGGAAAGCGGGATATCGCTTGACGGACAGGGATATGTTGTGGCAGATGAGGATTGTCATACAAATATCCCCGGGATATATGCAGCGGGGGATGTACGTACCAAGAGTCTGAGACAGATTATAACTGCGGCGGCTGACGGAGCCGTAGCGGTAACAGAAGCTGAAAAATGGCTGGAGCATTAAATGCTCCGGCCATTTTCTTTGAGTAGAATTATATTTTACTTTCCGTTGTTTCTTGCAGCTCTGTATCTGAGCGTATGATCGAGGATTTTCTTTCTGATACGGAAGCTTTTTGGTGTGATTTCCAAAAGCTCATCTGTATCGATGAAATCAAGTGCCTGTTCCAGGCTCAGCTGACGAGGCGGCGAGAGCTTTAAAGCTTCATCGGAGCCTGAAGCACGCGTATTTGTAAGCTGCTTTTTCTTGCAGACATTTACCTCGATATCCTCAGCGCGGGGATTTTCGCCCACTACCATGCCTGCATATACAGGCTCTCCCGGACCGATAAAGAGGGTACCTCTTTCCTGGGCGTTATAGAGACCGTAGGTTATGCTTGTACCGGATTCGAAGGCTATCAGAGAACCCTTTTGTCTGTAGCTCATGTCGCCCTTATATGGCTGATATCCGTCAAATATAGTATTGATGATACCATTTCCCTTCGTGGATGTCATAAAGTCGCCTCGGAATCCTATAAGCCCACGTGACGGTACGGAAAACTCTAGTCTGGTGGTTCCGTTTCCTGTAGGAGCCATACCCTGGAGCTCACCTTTTCGCATATTTATCATATTTATCACAGTACCGGCAAATTCGTCCGGTACGTCTATATAAGCGATTTCAAATGGCTCAAGCTTCTTGCCGCGTTCGTCCTCCTTGTAGATAACCTCTGCCTTACTTACGGCAAATTCGTAGCCCTCACGTCTCATATTTTCAATCAGAACTGACAGATGGAGCTCGCCTCTGCCGGATACCTTAAATGCTTCTGTGGTATCAGTTTCCTCGACACGGAGACTGACGTCGGTATTTAACTCACGGAAGAGTCTGTCTCTCAGGTGTCTGGAGGTTATAAATTTTCCTTCCTTGCCGGCCAGAGGAGAGTCGTTTACCATAAATGTCATGGCTATGGTCGGCTCTGAAATCTTCTGAAATGGGATAGGATCAGGATATTCAGGGGAGCATAAGGTATCGCCGATTTGGACGTCTGTTATGCCGGAGACGGCTACGATGGAGCCTATCTCGGCCTCTTTTACCTCTACCTTATCGAGACCCTCATATTCGTAGAGCTTTCCAATCTTTACCTTTGTCAGCTTGTCAGGGTCGTGTTCATTTACGATTACCAGATCTTCATTTACCCTGAGTGTTCCGTTGTCTACCTTTCCTACACCGATACGTCCGACATATTCGTTATAATCTATAGTGCTGACAAGCATCTGTACGCCTGCATCAGGATCACCTGTAGGGGCAGGGATATAATTGATGATTGTCTCAAATAAAGGCTTCATGTCAGTGCCCGGCTCATCAGCTGATAGAGATGCTACACCGGATTTTGCTGAGGCAAATATAAATGGACAGTCAAGCTGTTCATCATTTGCGTCAAGCTCCAAAAGAAGCTCCAAAACCTCATCCACAACCTCATCAGGTCTGGCTTCCGGACGATCACATTTATTCACACATACGATGACGCTTAAGTTCAGCTCCAGCGCCTTCTTCAATACAAATTTGGTCTGTGGCATGGCGCCTTCAAATGCGTCAACCACGAGGATTACGCCATTTACCATCTTGAGCACACGCTCTACCTCTCCACCAAAATCAGCATGACCAGGTGTATCGATAATATTTATCTTTGTATCGCCATAGGTTACTGCTGTGTTCTTTGAAAGTATCGTAATGCCCCTTTCACGCTCGATGTCATTTGAGTCCATAACACGCTCAGCTACCTCCTGGTTATCACGAAATACACCGCTCTGCTTTAACAGCTCATCTACCAATGTAGTTTTTCCATGGTCTACATGGGCGATAATTGCTATATTTCTGATGTTGTTTCTTGTTATCTTCATAAATTTATGCCTCTTTCCATAAAAGTTTTAAACTCTTGTTCGAATGCAACGCCTAATATTCTAGCACAGCTTATATGTTATTTTCAAGCTCATCCGGCGTAAATATATAATGTGAATTGCAAAACTGGCAGTTTACCTCTATAGGCTCGCCGTCTGAAATTATATCTGAAAGTGTTTTTGGACCAAGGCTCATCAATGCCTTATGGTAACGCTCCCTGCTGCAGTTGCAATACCACGTGGCAGGTATCTCGTCTGTAACATTTACATCATATCCTTCAAAGATTTGTTTTATGATATCAAGTGGAGTCATGCCCTTATCTAACGGCGCCGTAATGGATGAGAAGGAGTTAAGACGTTCTTCAAGCGTGCTTATAATCTCTTCTGATGCAAATGGCATCAGCTGTATGATAAATCCTCCTGCCTGCTTAACCGTGTTATTTTTTTCCATCAGGACGCCTAACGCGACTGAGGTAGGGATCTGCTCTGATGTGGCAAAATAGTAAGTCAGGTCCTCTGCAATCTCGCCCGAAACCAGCTGAGTTTGTCCGACATAAGGCTCCTTTAAGCCGATATCCTTTATGACGGATAAGACACCCAAATCCAAAGCCTTTGCTACGTCCAGCTTACCCTTTTCATTGGCGGGGAGTATGACATTTGGGTTATTTACATAGCCCTTTACCCGACATTTCGCATCGGCGGTACAGATAATCCCTCCGATGGGACCGTTGCACTGTATCTGAAGAGTCAGTATATCGGTATCATTCTTACACTGAGCGCCCATCATGACAGCGGCAGTAAGAAGTCTGCCAAGCGCCGCAGTAGCAACCGGGCTGGTATTATGTATGCTCCTTGCAGTCTCTGTCAAATCCTTTGTGGTAGCGGCAAAAAATCTCACCTGATTGTCCGCCGCCATGCCTCTTATTATATAATCACTCATGGTCTCTTATTCCTTTCATTCATAGTGCTTTCCGGCCTGCCTGGTTTCTCTTGCCAGGACATAAACACGTTCGCTGTTTTCATCTGCCTCGTTATGTGTAAATGCGTCATAGATGGCTATCAGATCCATGCCGGAGGAAAGCACACAGTCTTTTATCTCTGCCAGACTATAGCCGCGCTGGTAGTGGAATTCCTGATATCTCCTGTAGAGAGAACCGTCCTCGCGGGATGCTCCATCCACGGAGGCCTGCTCCGGTATAAAAAGACTTAGAGCCAGCTCATTTATGTTTGATGCTTCATCATAATAATTGTCCCATATATAGCTTACATCTTCTCTGTCCTCAGCCAGTCCGCGGGCGGCTGCGACATCCCTGAAATAATGTATGGTTTTGAAGTCTCCGATAAATATGCCGCCGGCCTCCAGATAATTATTTGCCAGCTTGAATATGCCTGTGAGCTCATCAGTATCAAGTATATAGTTCAGACTGTCACATACAGATATGATAGCTGATACCGTACCGAACAATTCAAATTCGCGCATGTCCTGCATGAGATAAAGGATAGAGGAATCATGCTCCGTATTCTTTTCACTTGCTATGGCAAGCATGTCATAGGAGCTGTCGATACCTATCATATCATAGCCTGCCCGGCACAGAAGCTCTGTTATCGAACCGGTGCCGCAGCCAAGCTCAGCCACCAGTCCGCCTGTGATATCATGCTCTTTTAGCAGCGAGATAATATATCCTGCCCATGCTTCATAGGGGATATTGTCCATCAGCCTATCGTAAACCTCCGCAAAGCCTGTATATGCGTCCATATAAATCACCCTTATAATTTATTGGTTCCGCCGACAGCGAAAACCGTGATAATTATACATATTTATATGCAAAATTACAAGAAGAACTGAGTTGACAATGGTTAAATGTGTGGTAAGATATTCTGGTAATATTGTATTTAAGCTTTTGCAGGCGACCTTTGCCGCAGGACTTATAAAATATATTTGATATTTCCAGGAGGAACATAAAATGGCAGAAGCATATAATCATAAGGCTGTAGAGAAAAAATGGCAGCAGGTCTGGGACGACAACAAGGCATTTGCTGCGACAGATGATTATACAAAACCGAAATACTATGCATTAGTTGAGTTCCCATATCCGTCAGGGCAGGGACTTCACGTAGGACATCCGAGACCATATACGGCGCTTGATATAGTTGCCAGAAAGAGAAGAATGCAGGGATATAATGTTTTATATCCTATGGGCTGGGATGCGTTTGGTCTTCCGACTGAAAACTATGCGATAAAGAATAAGATACATCCGAAAGAGGTAACAAAAACAAATGTTGCCAGATTTAAGAACCAGCTACATTCACTTGGATATTCATTTGACTGGGACAGAGAGATAAATACCACGGATCCGGATTACTACAAGTGGACACAGTGGATATTCCTCAAGCTTTTTAAGGCGGGACTAGCATACAAGAAGGAGATGCCTATCAACTGGTGCACATCATGTAAGGTAGGTCTGGCAAATGAAGAGGTAGTAAACGGCGTATGTGAGCGATGCGGCAGCGAGGTAGTCCGTAAGGTTAAATCCGAATGGATGCTGAAGATTACCGAATACGCTGACAAGCTTATAGAGGGTCTTGATACCGTAGACTATATAGAGAGAGTCAAGGTGTCACAGAAGAACTGGATAGGCCGCTCTACCGGCGCAGAGGTTGATTTTTCGATAAAGGATAAGGAGGATAAGCTCCGTATCTATACTACCAGATGCGATACTTTGTTTGGTGTGACCTATATGGTAGTATCTCCTGAGCATCCGATTATTGACAAGTATCAGTCTGAGATAGGAAACTGGGACGAGGTAGTAAAATATAGAGAAATGGCTGCCAGAAAGTCAGACTTTGAGAGAGCTGAGCTGGCAAAGGATAAGACAGGTGTATGTATAGACGGTCTCACTGCAATAAATCCTGTAAATGGAAAGGAAATCCCGATTTGGATATCTGACTATGTACTTATGAGCTATGGCACGGGCGCCATTATGGCGGTTCCAGCACATGATGACAGAGACTGGGAATTTGCAAAGAAATTTGATCTGCCTATGATACAGGTTGTAGCAAAAAACGGCGAAGAAGTTGACATAAGTCAGGGGGCATTTACCGATGTGGCTACGGGAGTTCTGATAAATTCAGACTTTATAAATGGCTTGGAGGTAAAGGATGCCAAGGCGAAGATGATAGAATTTCTTGAGGAGAAAAAGATAGGTACGGCAAAGACTAATTATAAGCTGAGAGACTGGGTATTTTCCCGCCAGAGATACTGGGGTGAGCCTATACCGATAGTAGAGTGTGAGAAATGCGGATATGTACCTATAGATGAGAGTGAGCTCCCTCTGATGCTGCCTGAGGTAGACTGCTACATGCCTACTGATAACGGCGAGTCACCACTTGCTGCCATGACCGACTGGGTAAATACAACATGCCCATGCTGTGGCGGACCAGCAAGGAGAGAGACAGATACCATGCCTCAGTGGGCAGGCTCATCATGGTATTTCCTCAGATATACCGACCCAAAAAATAACGAAGCACTGGCAAGTCCGGAGGCACTTAAATATTGGCTGCCTGTAGACTGGTATAATGGAGGCATGGAGCATACAACACTGCATCTGCTTTATTCCAGATTCTGGCATAAGTTTTTATATGACCAGGGAGTTGTTCCTACACCAGAGCCGTATCAGAAGCGTACATCACATGGTATGATACTGGGCGAAAACGGAGAGAAGATGAGCAAATCCCGCGGTAACGTCGTAAATCCTGATGATATAGTAAATGAGTATGGAGCGGATACATTAAGAACATATGAGATGTTTATCGGTGCTTTTGATTTATCTGCATCATGGTCTGAGGATGGTGTGAAGGGATGCCGCCGTTTCCTTGACAGAGTATGGAAGCTGCAGGATATGGTAGCTTCAGATGAAGGATATTCTGCCGATATGGAAACAAAGATGCACCAGACCATAAAGAAGGTTTCATTTGACTATGAAAATCTCAAATACAATACTGCTATAGCTGCTATGATGGCACTCTTAAATGATTTCTATGCAAAGAAATTAGTGACAAAGGGAGAGCTTAAGACTCTGCTTATCCTGTTAAATCCTGTTGCACCTCATATTACGGAGGAGCTGTGGAGCATTGAGGGCTTTGACGGATATGTATATCAGCAGAGCTGGCCTGCTTATGATGAGGCAAAGACAGTAGAGTCTACTGTAGAGATTGCCATCCAGATAAATGGAAAGATAAAAGCAACACTTAACATAGGCAAGGATGATCCAAAGGATCAGGTAATCGCAGCAGCAAAAGAGGCTATAGCCGATAAGCTGACCGGAAATATCATAAAAGAGATATATGTACCGGGAAGAATCGTAAATATAGTTATGAGGTAAAAAATGTGAGAGTTCCGCATGCGGAACTCTCTTTTTATCTTTCTCACATCATGCTTCTGATTAGGGAGATTTTCTTTCTGTCCTCGGCTGGCATCTGTTCCATCATTATATCCATTATAAGATCTGTTTCATTTTTGTTGAAGGACAGATCCCTTTTTTTTAATTCACTATTTATGCGCATGATTTCCGGCAGCATGGCTTCAACGGTAGTGCCGTGCGAGCTGCCTGCTATTTCTTTTATGCTGCGGAGCTTTAAGGGATTTACATTTTTCAGTCTTGGGTCATTTTCAAAGGATATCATATTACATTTTCTCGCTTTCATTTAATATATTCATGATGCTGTCATAAAGACTTTCGGCGGGCGTGTCCGTTTTGTCATATGCTTCATCATCTTTTTCACTGTGGCTGATATCGGCACTATCTGCATCTTCCGGCTCGTTGGACATCATATTCATCATTTCCATCATAGCTGACATTTTCTTCATTTGAGAAAACTGATTTTGTATATCGGCAAAGCCACAGCCCGACAAAGCATCGAGCACATCATCCTGATTATGTATGTCACGGTTCATACCGCAGCCATCGAGGACTCCGGGATTATTTAATGCGCGCATGATGCACATCAGTTCATTCATTTTTATAAACACAGCCAGAGGCGCCTTCAATCTGTAATCTGCAAATGGAATAAGTGCTTCCATTAGAAACAGACGGTCATCGTCTATCAGATTATCCAGCGGATGACGTATCTGCTTCATATTCTCCGCCTCCTGATTATATGGGCATGCTTTTGACCCCATCTGATAAAATATATGACACAGCTTTTACAAATATACATATGGCAGCATATATCTGCAGGAGCTTATGCTCCCACAGATATAAGGCGTTTCTTCATCTGCCGCCGAATGGGTAAATCCATAAGGGCAGTTCTTGCCCGGCCTTATATGCCTAGCAGCAGGAGTCACCGCCACATCCGCCGCAGCAGAACAGGAGAATAAGAATAATCCAGATGTAATCATTACCACATCCGCAGTCGTTTCCCCATGAATTGCCGCATCCGCAGCAGAGGAGAAGTATGATGATTATGATACAGGAGCAGCTGCTGCCACCGAAGCCGAAGCCGCTTCTGCCACACTGTGTAGCTGATAAATCGCTCATTATATTGCCTCCATTTTTTTATTTATGCTATAAGTTATGCCGGAAAAAAATAAGTGTGACAAAAAAATTTATTTGCGGGTTACATTCCTTCTCTATTTTGTTATAATGGGATGGAATAAAAAAATAAACATAAGCTATGATAGGAGAGATATGATATACAGATGTGTTAATTGTGGAGGAAATGTAGTATATAGTCCGGAAAATCGCAGGATGATGTGCCTGAGCTGCGGCGGATTTGATTGTCAGGAGGTTGTTTCCGGAGAAAAGACCACCCAATGCCCGAATTGCAACAGTACGATACCATTTTCTGAGTATGGCTCGGCAGGCAGATGCCCGTCATGCGGTACATATGTTTTGAGGGATGAAATGGTGAGCTACCCATATGGTGCTGATGTCATCCTGCCGTTTATGCTGTCGAAGCGTGACGCCGAGGAAAAGCTGAAGGCTGAATTTGGACGTAAGCTTTTTATGCCGGGTGATTTTCTGTCGGTAAAAACACTGGAGCATATGAGAGGAGTATATGTACCATTTTGGTTATTTGACTATCAGACTGATGTAGATTATAATGCCGTCGGCACAAAGGTCAGACACTGGGTAAGCGGCGACAGAAGATATACGGAGACATCATATTTTCAGGTATACAGGAAGCTGCATATAGATTTTGAGGGGATTCCGGTAGATGCTTCGCTTGAGATGAATGATCAGATAATGGATCTGATGGAGCCGTATGAATATAAGGATTTGCTACAGCATGATAATAAATTTTTGTCGGGATTTGAATCGGAGGCATATAATTTCACACCTGACCAGATGGAACCCAGGGCAGTACAAAAGGCCGAAAGAGATACGAATGAATGGGTGGCACGCTCTGTATCAGGCTACCATACGCTGACATCAGTAAATAAAAATACCCATCATAACCGTGTAGCAAACAGATGTGCTTTGTTGCCTGTCTGGATATATGAGTACAGATATCATGGAAAAAATTATCAGTTCTATGTCAATGGGCAGACAGGAAAATGCGTAGGTACGCCGCCTGTAAGCATCGGCAGAGCCATCGCCATGACTGCCGGACTGTGGGCATGTATATTTGCCGGATTGGAAGCGTTTGCGCTGATGCTGGGGGTGATATAGATGAAGGCATATAGGATTACGATTATCATCTGTCTCATCATAGCACTTGCCTGCGGCATCACATATCTTATAAAGCGCAACAATAAGCTGGAGCATGATGAGAGAACAAATACTGAGTGTAAGACTGAACAGAGAATATTTGATTACAATGATGTGCTAACTGATGATGAGGAAAGCACGCTGCTTCAAAAGATAGAGGAATATGAGGATGCCATCGGCATGGATATAGTCATTGTTACCTTTAACAATGATACAGATTTTTCATATATTGATGGAATGTCTGATGGTACATATTATAGCATAAGCTACTTTACTGAGCTTTTTACAGACTATTACAGATTTGGCTGGGAAGCATGGGAGGAGACAGACGGATACGGATATGACTATGAGGCGGGAACCAGCGTTGTTATAGCAGCAAACTGGGATACCGGCGATGCGTGGATGTGCACATCAGGAAGGGCGCTTTCCAATATCAGTGACAGTAAAGCGTCGGAGATAGTCGAGGATGGCTGCGAGTATCTGAGAAGTGACCCAGAAAGAGGCTTTGAAATCATACTGGATGAAACCTATAATGCCATGCTTGGGACATCGCATGAACTTTTTTCTGACCTCTCAGACCTTTTGATGGGTATCGGCGGTATCATTTTAACCATTGTAGCTGCCGTGGTATTTTTCATAGTAAATTTTGCAAAGAAGGTCGGCAAAAAGACCACAAATGCCTCCACCTATGTGCATGGTGGAGCGGCAAAAACTCTTGACAAAAGAGATATATTTATGCACAAAAATGTTACAAGCATCCGCATCAGTACTGACAGCGGCGGCAGTGGCGGCGGTGGTGGCCATAGCGGCGGAGGTCATCATGGCGGAGGCGGAGGTCACTTTTAGAGATGTTTGAATATAGGAAACTGGAGCTGCTGCTCCTGAAAAATTCCATAATGACATTCATACCGGCGCTGCTTACATTACTATTTGCAGGCTTCATACTGATCAGATTTGACGTTATCTCAAATGTATCGGCGGTTAGCTGCAGTGCGGCAGGCGAGGTAACGGCAGCATATGACAGCGGCAATTATAATGTGGAAATAGAGGTCAGCTATCTGAGATCCCTCGGGTATGATTATCTCCTGGATGGAGAAAAGGCAGGCGAGTATTATTACTCATATATGGACGGCAAATATATGATATTTTTGCTGGAGGAAGACAGTGAGGTGCTCCATAATTATACTGTCAGGGGCAGGCTTACCAAAGATAATACCGTATACAATTATATCCTCGAGCAGTTTGCGTCAGATATGGGTATAGAAACTGATCAGCTAAAAGCTATGGTGTACGGCTTTATAGTAAATGAACCGGATAAAACCTCAGATATTTATACTGCTATAATTGTCGTTATAGCCATAGTTATGGGCGTTATCTGTATATTGATGATTGAATGCCTGATTTGGATATTTTTCCCGTGGATGCATCCACAGCTGCGCAAGGAAAAACGCTATGGAGATTTGAAATATCTGATGCGCGATATCAACAGGCAGATACATGATGCCCTGAAATATAAATCAGGAGATGTCATAATAACCGGAAAATACTTTATTGTAAGCACCTTATATAAGACAGATATCATAAGACTGAAGGATATCGAAGTGATTTCAAAGCATATGGAGAGGAAGAAGACATTTCCGCCAGGCAGATATAGAACGGTATATAAGCTTATTATATCAAATTCGAAGATACTGTTTTATCAGCATGAATTTGTAAAAGAGGAAGCTGTAGATGAGATATTGCCATTATTAAAAAAGAAAAAAAGCACTAACTGAAAACTTGCATTCTGTTAGTGCTTTTGATTTTATATATCCAGCTTGTCCTGCTCTTCAAGTACATCTAGATCCTCTGATGTATCAGACAGGCCGTCATTTTCATAGATAACAGGAGACTCCTCTTCTGGATTTTCTGCTTCTTCAGCAGGAGCATCATCAGTAGTAGCTTCCTCAGCAAGCTCTGATTCAGATATCTTAATCTCAGGTATATCTGATAATAAATCGTTTACCTTTGCCGTAATATCAGAAGGGGCATCCTCGGTAGTAGCAGCTTCTTCAGATATAACGCCTGCTTCATCTGTTGCGGTGCTCTCATCATCTTCATTTAAGGTAAAATATTCTCTGTCATCATCATCCTTTGAAGATACCTTTTCCTTGATGGTTCTTTTTGCTTTTTCTACCTTATCCTCTACATCAAGAGATTTGTAGACCTTTGTCTCTTTTATTTTATCCCTGAATGCATAGCATACGCCACCGACAGCAGCAGCAGTAACCATTAGCTTTAAAAAACTGTGTTTTCCCATAACGTTACTCTCCTTTTAAAATTATACTAACCATAATTTTAATATGTATACATCTAAAATTCAAGTCACATATGGCTTTTTTTCACAAACATTTAATTTGCCATGATAGATTTAATGTGTTAGAATAGTACATATTTAAATCATTAGAAGATTGTTCATTTATGAAAGGGCGAGTAAGACATGAAAAAGAAATTAAATAATCTCGAGGTAAATATGCTGCAGTGTACAGTTTTGATGCTTATAGTTGGACTGCTTATGACATTTGCACTTGATAAGACCGCATTCGGAATCGCGTGTCTGGTAATTGCCGGAATATTTTTGGTAGTATTTCTTATAATATTATCCAAACAGGGACTTGATATAGTAGATAAGGAAACCGGAGAAAAGGTTACGGGAGACGGAACCGTGACAAAAAAAGATGCCGGAGATAAGGTAGAAAAGGAAGAAAAATGATAGATAAATATGATGGATTGTGTGATGAATTATATGAAAAAAATGAACGTCTGAATCGGATATCCGCTTTTCTCAGTACGGCCAGATTTATAGTTTTTTTGATAACGGCAGGCGGGCTTATAGTAGGATTTTATGATTCGAACATCCCATTTTTGGTGATAGGATGTATAGCTGCGGTTTTATTCATAGCATTGATATTTGCCCATGGAAAAATCAGTGAGAAGAGCGAATTTGTTTTTTTAAAAGCTGCGGTATATACAAAATATTCATCCAGATTTACGGATGAATGGAAGAAAGACTCTGATTCGGATGGCAGTGAATTTATGGAGGATGGTGACCTAGTAGCGAAGGATATGGATTTGCTCGGGCCAAGTTCACTATACAAGTTTATATGCCAGGCGGGCACTGCAGATGGAAGAAAAAAACTTGCTGAGGCTCTCAAAAATCCAGAATATGAGCCGGAAATGATAGCAAGCAGACAGGAAGCCGTCCGCGAGTTAGTAGAAAAGGAAGAATTTTCAGCTGAATTTAGTGCGCTTGGTTTAAAAGCCCAAATAAAACGTGCAGGCAGTACAGGTAATGGCAGCGCAGACAGCTTTGTAAGCTACTGTAACAGCGACGACCATGTTCCGTGGATATTTAATATCTTCAGATTTGGGCTGCCGCTTATTACGCTTGTGCTGATTGTCCTTGGTATCTGTGGCGTTACAAATCTGGGATATGCGCTTATATCATTTTTCGTTGTTCTGATATTTTCATGGATTACATCAGGATTGGCGGGACAGTCTGTTATGCCTATGATAGAATTTGGATATCTGTTGGATGTTTATATAGATATGTTTGAGATGGTGGCTGAAGAAGAATTTGAGGCTCCTTTGCTGCAGTTGATTCAGTCAAAGGTATCAAAGGAAAATGGCGCATTATCAGCTATAAAGAAGCTGCGTTCCATCAGTGCCGCGTTCAATATCAGGTACAATCCTATAGTGCATCAGGTGCTTTGCGGATTGCTGATGTGGGATTTTCATATAGCATTTATGATGGATGGATGGAAGAAGGAAAATGGAAATGTTATTTCATCATGGATAGATGCCATAGCAGAGCTTGAGGTGCTGATATCATTTGCGATTTTGGGACGAACCAGAGAGGTATCCTATCCTCAGATAACATCACAAAAGAATGTCCATGTATCATGTAAGGAGCTGCGACATCCGCTTATCAGTCCGGAAACTGTAGTGGCAAATGATGCGGATTTTTCCGGAGGTACAGTGATTATTACAGGCTCCAATATGTCAGGAAAAACAACATTTTTGCGGACGCTCGGCGTCAATCTCATACTTGCATATGCCGGCGCTCCGGTATGTGCTAAGGAATTTGCTGCTGATTATATGAAGATATTTACATCCATGAGGGTGACAGATGATGTAAGCAATGGTATTTCTACATTTTATGCTGAAATCCTGAGGATAAAGAGCATGGTAGAATACAAAGAGAAACAGCTTCCGATGCTTTGCCTGATAGATGAGATATTTAAGGGTACGAACTCCGCAGACAGAATAGTTGGAGCGAAGAAGGTAATAGAAAAGCTGTCGGATGATTATTCGATGACATTGGTATCGACGCATGACTTCGAACTGTGCGATCTGAAGGATGCCAGAGGAGCCGCAGCTTCGAACTATCATTTCGAGGAATATTATGAGGACGATCAGCTAAAGTTCGACTATAAAAAGAAGGATGGAAGATGTACCACCACGAACGCGATGTTCATACTTCACATGGCGGGGCTGGATTAGAGGTGTTGTAATAATACACAAAAAGGATGTTTCATTAACTGGTTTTAAATTTTAGTGATTGTGCACAATGACGATTTGTAGTTATCACTAAAAATCAGTTGATTGAAGCATTTTTTTGTGATATAGTTGTATTTATAAGAAAAAATTTATTCAAAACACACAAAATTTTTTATTAAGGAGGAATAGAATATGTTACCAGCAAATATTTCGGCAGGAAACGATAACGTTCTATCCATAGCAGCTTCAAGTAATAAGAGCCTGCTTATAAGATTTTTAAATGAGCAGGTAGAAGACGGCTTTTATGCTTTAGTTATTGATTACTTAAAGGACAGTAACTTTGACCTCTCTTCTATGATAGTGGATGATGATGTTAAGGCTCAGTGTACGAAGTTATACGAATTGGCAGAATTTGTAGATTTTAACATTAAAGCTACAGGCAGATATGAGATTGATGAATGGATAGAGCCATTGTTCAGGTTTATCTATGGCGATATAGATGAAACAGATATAGATGCACCTATCAGCGCCACAGGTATATACAGATACAGCATCTGGCTCATCTATCTGTATCAGATAGAGAAGTTCCCAGAGGCTATGCGTCTGATAGGCGAGAGGATTGCTCCGTTACTTATCAATACCAGCTATCAGATATTAGAGGATGATGAAAGACCAAAGAACTTTGATAAGGCTCTGATGGGATATCTCGATTTGATTAATGTAGTTATGGAGATGGGCATCCCTGTTTCCGAATCAAAGTCAGACGCTTATCTCAACAATCTCGAGGTATTATTTGATTATGTTGTTGAGGATCCTCAGGTAGGAAATGACTACAAGACTCAGTTCTGTATCGGATTATTTAACGCTTATATTACAGAGAAAAACTATGCAAAGGCATTTGAGTTTTATGGATTAAATGCTGAGTTTATACCGATTGACAATCTCGCAGTATATGAGAACTTTAAGGAGCTCATCAGAAATACCAACAGCGCCCGGAGCACCGGCATACTTAGCAGAAGTGTAGTATCAGCCATATCAAAGCAGGATATATACAACAAGAGAATCGACAGCCTTCTGGCTGAGGTATCGGCATTTGTGAAAAAGGTATACAAGTATATCGAGGATGAACCGGAGATGAAGAAGAACCTTCAGACTCTCGGTACCGGTTCACAGCTTACAGGAAAGACAAATATTTTCGAGGGCTTATATGAATACAACCTGGTATTTCATGAGTGCGGCATAAAGGCTATCGTAAATCAGGATATGTCATCACGCTCATGGGAGGAGAAGTATGAGATATTAGAGCTCCTCTATACGACCCTGAACGTTGTATTTGACGGATATAATGTATATGAGATATCAAATAAGATTGAGCATCAGTATATCGAGCTGACATGGATTGGAAATTATGTAAATGCAAATCCAAATCTTCTGAAGATGTTCTTTAGTGTCAAGGAGAAGATTAAGGCATTTAAGGTTAGAAAGAATTCCATCCTTGAAAAGAGCAAGACAAATCATGAGATTAAGAAGATGATCGATGACAGACAGAAGCTCCTGTTATTTATGACAGCAGAGGATATGGTGGTCAATGGTTTAAATAACGGTAAGGTGCCGATTATCAGCAATGGTTATGATTTAAATACCGCAAAGGGATATCTGCAGGATACATATAGCAAGATAGTTCTCCCTGCAAAGTACAAGTCAGACGACACACCTGTTTCAGGCGGTGGAATCTTCGGAAAGAACAAATCCGTACCGCTTAGTGCAGATCTTCAGAAGCTTATGAGAAATGCTACCTGTGAGGAGATGCTTTGTAAGTCAGAGTGGCTCTGGAATCAGTACGCAGAAAAGAAGAAGGATAAGCAGTCTCCTGAGGAGAGCACATTTGCCGTAGCGTGCCTGATAAAGTGTATCAATGCCATGCTCGACAAGAAGGGAGCAGCAAAGGCAGCAAGCGCGCCAAATAAGAAGGTTATCATTACCAAGACAGGTAAGGTTATAGAGCTCTCAGATGAGTCGACTCAGACACCTACAAAGCAGCAGGAGCCGGGCATCATAGAGGCTATCGACAACATCGTTGTTGCACTGAAGGATAAGTCAGAGGAAAATGTAGCATATGTAAAAGCATACATTGATGATTTCCTTGATACTCTGATGAAGACCAAGTTTGATAAGGATACCATGTTATCACAGTTTGATGCAGAAGAGCTTCGTATGAAAGCCTTCCAGGTAATAAAGAGACTTAATATGGATCTTTTGGCATAAGGATTATTTTTACAAAACAACAAAGAGAAAGCCGTTTCAGGAAAAATCCTGAGGCGGCTTTACTTTTTATTGTATCTGGAATGCCTGTAGCAAAAAAGGATAAACCTTTCGGGGATGCGCTTTAATACTATCTGGATTTCCTCCTTCTTATCTATCGGCTGCACTAGTAGCGTGGTCATATGAAGACTGTTGGCACCCCACAGGTCCGTAAATAACTGGTCGCCGACAAAAAGGGTATTGTCCGTATTTGTACCTATGGTGTCCATGGCTCTGATATAGCCTTTTTTCAGAGGTTTTCCGGCTTTAAATACATATGCTGTCTTTGTCATGCTGCTAAATGATGCGACGCGGGGCTCCTTGTTATTTGAGACAAGGCAGGTTTTGAAGCCTATATTTTTAAGTCTGTCAAAAAGAGCGACAGCCCGGCTGTCGGCCGGTGCTCCATGCGGCACGAGGGTGTTATCTATATCAAATAATATACCTCTGTATCCCATATCATAATATTTCTGAAAATCTATGGCATAGGTTGAGCTATAATATCTGGTGGGATATAATTTCTGAAACATATAAATTTCCTTTCAAAATAAATATTTTGATGTGTACATTGTATAATTTTTCGGTTAATATATCAAGAGAGAGATTTTTCTCAGGTTATAGGACGGTGCTTTATGGAAGACAGATATACAGAACAAGATATAAATTTTATGAGACGTGCTATAGAGCTTGCAAAGCTTGGTACAGGACGTGTAAACCCAAATCCGTTAGTAGGAGCGGTAATAGTAAAGGATGGAAAAATAATCGGCGAGGGCTACCATCGCAGATATGGAGAGCTTCACGCAGAAAGGGATGCGTTAGCTCATCTGACGGAGGATGCTGCAGGAGCCGATATGTATGTTACGCTTGAGCCGTGCTGTCATTATGGCAAACAGCCTCCATGCGTGGATGCCATCATAGAGCATGGCATAAAAAGAGTATACTGTGCCTCTGACGATCCAAATGAGCTCGTAGCGGGCGGCGGATTCAAGAAATTGAAGGATGCCGGGATAGAGGTTATAACTCATGTATTAAAGGAAGAAGCTGATGCGATAAATGATGTCTTCTTTCATTATATCGTAAATAAAACGCCATATGTGGTTATGAAATATGCTATGACGATGGATGGCAAGACAGCGACAGAAATCGGAGACAGCAAATGGGTCACAGGTGAAAGTGCCAGGGCATATGTCCACGAGCTCCGTAACAGACTGATGGGCATTATGGTAGGTATAGGTACCGTACTTGAGGATGATCCGATGCTTACCTGTCGTATGCCGGGCGGCAGAAATCCGGTGCGCATTATTTGCGACAGTAATCTAAGACTGCCACTAGAGAGCAGGATAGTAAAGACTGCCGGTGAGGTAAAAACCATCGTTGTATCAGCAATCTCTGATACAGATGGCATAGGAGCTTCATTTTACAGGAGGCAGAAGGAGGAAAAAGGATATCAGGAGAGAAAGTCTGCACTTCTTGAGGCAGGAGTTGACATAATTGAGACGGAAAGCATTAATGGATTTGTAAATCTTTCCTGTCTGATGAAGAGGCTTGGGGACATGCATATAGATGGTATATTACTCGAGGGAGGCGGCAACTTAAATTACAGTGCGCTGAAAGAGGGCATAGTAAATGAGCTTCAGGTATTTGTCGCATCAAAGATATTTGGAGGATATGGAAGATATAATCCTGTGACAGGCTCAGGAGTAAAGCATCCGGATGATGCATATATGTTTGATTTGGTTGACATAACCAGATACGAAGACGACATATGTCTCAGATATAAGAGATTTTAATTTTCCTATTTACAATAAGCCATAAAAGGTATATGATACTGGCAGTAATAAAAATACTTCAGGGTTGTGTGAGATTCACTACCGGCGGTAAAGCCCGCGAGCCGAAAGGCATGATTTGGTGTAAGTCCAAAGCCGACAGTAAAGTCTGGATAGAAGAGGTAGATTTATGGAACGGGTTTTAGAGGCTTGTTCCGGATGTTTTATATGATTATTTCATCACCCTGGAGAATAATTTCAGGGTGATTTTTTATGTTTACAGGAATAATAGAAGAAGTCGGAGTGATAAAGAAGGTAAACAAAGGCGGTATATCCGGTACGCTTACCATAGAGGGTAAGAAGGTGCTTGATGGCACACAGGTAGGCGACAGTATAGCCGTAAATGGAGTCTGTCTTACGGCAACGACGGTTTCGGGAAATATTTTTACGGCGGATGTAATGGCAGAAACATTTCGCAGGAGCAATCTGGGCAGTTTGCTTCAGGGCAGTTATGTAAACCTGGAAAGAGCTATGGCTGCAAATGGCAGATTTGGAGGGCATATCGTATCCGGGCATATAGACGGCACCGGCCGGATCACGGATATGAGTCCGGAAGGGAATGCAGTATGGGTCACGATAGAATGTACGGGCAGCCTGTTAAAATATATCATAGAAAAGGGTTCAATAGCTATAGACGGTATAAGCCTTACCGTAGCTTATGTGGATACGAGATACTTTAAGGTATCGGTAATACCGCATACAGGCAGCGAAACCACTCTTCTGGGACGAAAGCCCGGAGATATAGTAAATCTTGAAAATGATGTAATAGGAAAATATGTAGAAAAGCTTATGTCATCTCGGGAAGAACCCGGGGAAAAAAATAATAAATCATCGATAGATCTGGATTTCCTGTCCAGGAACGGATTTATGTGATGCAGGTTTTATATAAATGGAGGTAGATGAAGTGGAGTTTGAATTTAATTCGATTGAAGAGATAGCAGCAGATCTAGCCGCAGGAAAAGTAGTGGTAATGCTTGATAATGAAGATAGGGAAAATGAAGGAGATGTGATTTGCGCAGCGGAATTTGCCACTACGGAAAATGTAAATTTCATGGCAAAATATGCCAGAGGTCTGATATGCATGCCGATGGATGAGCATTTTGCAAATAAGCTGAATCTCCCACAGATGTGTATCACAAATACCGATAATCACTGTACGGCATTTTCCGTATCAGTAGACCATGTCGATACGACTACGGGTATATCAGCTGAAGAAAGAGGAATTACCGCCAGAAAATTCGTAGAAGATGATGCAAAGCCTTCTGATTTCAGAAGGCCGGGACACATGTTCCCACTGCAGGCAGTAGAGGGAGGCGTCATAGAAAGAAACGGTCATACTGAGGCGACTGTCGACCTTATGAAGATAGCAGGGCTCAAGGCTTGCGGACTGTGCTGCGAGATTATGAAGGATGACGGCACCATGGCAAGGAAGGATGATTTAATAGAATTTGCCAGGGAGCATGAGCTAAAGATAAGCACAATCAGCAGACTGGTACAATACAGAAAGGAGCATGAGGTCTTTGTAGAGTGTGTGGCAAAGGCAAAGATGCCTACCAGATACGGAGAATTTACGATTTACGGATATGTAAATAAATTAAATGGCGAGCATCATGTAGCCCTGGTAAAGGGAGATATCACGGATGGCGAACCTGTACTTTGCCGTGTGCATTCGGAGTGCCTTACAGGCGATGCGCTGGGTTCTGCACGCTGTGACTGTGGGCAGCAGTATGATGCCGCTATGAAGATGATAGCAAAGGAGGACCGCGGAGTCCTGCTTTATATGAGACAGGAGGGCAGAGGCATAGGCCTGATAAATAAAATCAAAGCATATGCGCTTCAGGATCAGGGCTATGATACTGTCGAGGCGAATCTGAAGCTCGGATTTCCTGAGGATGCCAGAGATTATACGATAGGCACACAGATACTCGTAGACCTTGGTATCCACAAGCTGAGACTTCTGACGAACAATCCGCTCAAGGTATATGGACTTTCAGGCTATAATCTGGAGATAGTGGAGCGAGTGCCGATCCAGATGAAGCCAGGCAAATTTGATGAATTCTATCTGAAAACCAAAAAAGAAAAAATGGGTCACATATTAGACCTGTAAGCAAAAAATAAATGGAGGAAATAAGAAATGAATACTGTAGAAGGAAAAATAGTTTCAAATGGAGCCAAGATAGGTATAGTAGCAGCGAGGTTTAATGAGTTTATCGTTTCAAAGCTCGTAGGCGGTGCCAAGGACGCGCTCCTGCGTCATGATGTAAGAGGTGAGGACATCACGCTGGCATGGGTGCCTGGAGCATTTGAGATACCACTGGCTGCAAAGCAGATGGCGATGTCAGGCAAATACGATGCTGTCATCTGCCTGGGGGCTGTCATCAGAGGCGCGACAAGCCACTATGATTATGTATGTAATGAGGTATCAAAGGGCATTGCAGCTGTCTCACTTGAGTCAGGCATCCCGGTCATGTTTGGAGTGGTAACTACCGAGAATATAGAGCAGGCTATCGAGCGCTCAGGAACCAAGGCGGGCAATAAGGGATATGATTGTGCTTTAAGTGCCCTCGAAATGATAAATCTTATGAAAAATTTATAGGAGATTTCTCTTGAATAAGGATACAAAATTATTATTTTTTGATATAGATGGAACACTAATTACAGAAGATGAAAGAAGACTATTTCCGGAAAGCGCCAAGGCGGCTATCAGGCGTGCCAGAGAGCTGGGGCATCTGGTCTTTATCAACACAGGCAGGGTTTTTGCTAATATTGAAGATAATATAAAGGACGCGGGCTTTGACGGCTATGTATGCGGCTGCGGTACAAATATCATATATCATGACAGAGATTTGTTTCACAATACGCTGAGCAAGGATCTGTGTCGTCAGGTAGCATATAAATGCCGCGAGCTGAAATTTTATGGGCTTTTCGAGCATAGGGACAGGACCTGTATAGACGTGCAGATAGGGCAACATCCTTTGCACAGTCAGATGGTTGAATATTTTTCCAAAAACGGCAGAGAGCTCGTAACCGATATAGAGGATATAAATTTTTTATTTGACAAGTTCAGCGCGTGGTATGATAATGAGGAAAATGTTCCTGAGATGAAAGGCTTTTTGGAACTGTGGTTTGATTATATCGACAGAGAGGGATCTTTTTGTGAGATAGTACCAAAAGGCTTTAGCAAGGCTACAGGTATAAAGTATCTGCTGGATTATTTTGACCTGCCTTTGGAAAATGCTTATGCATTCGGAGATGGCAACAATGACGCACCGATGCTTTTGTATGTGAAAAACAGCGTGCTCATGAAAAAAGGACCTGAAAATCTGAAGAAACAGGTCATGCTGGTCACGGAAGATGTAGAGCAGGATGGAATATTTAATGCTATGAAAAAATTGGAGATCATATAAATGGACAAAGCTGAAAATGAAAAATTTACTATTATAGACCAGATCGCTGTAGCGGTATCTTCCCCGAGTAATTATAAAAAGCTGACAGAGCTGAGACTGCGCAGGACTATATTATATTTCATCATCCTGATCTTTCTGCTGGCATTTATGAGGATGGGTATATCCACGCTGGTATATATCTGTAATATTGGTGGATTTAAAAATCTGATACTAAATACTGTGCCGGAATTTTCCGTGGAGGATGGGAAGCTTTATATGGCGGATAAGATGGAGCTTGATATCGGCGAAGGCGTGGTTATGTATGTAGATACGGACTTGGAGGAAATAACCTTAGATGATCTGGAGGATTCTACAGATATCTATATAGCCATGGGTCAGACAAATGTAATGATAGGCATAAAAAGCGGTATTTACGAGCAGGAATATCTGAACGTAGCTATAAGTGATATGTTTTATGATGGCCTGAATAATGAAACCCTGAGCCAGATGGTGCCGGTATTTTATATCAGCATAGCGATAGCGTTTATCTGCACGATGATAGGACAGCTTATCTCCATATTATTCCTTGCCCTGATAATATTCATAGTCGGCAGAGCCGTAGCAAAAAGACTTGAAAATAAGCTGCCATATGGCAAGGTCTATCTGGTGTGCATGTACAGCCTGTCGCTTCCGATGCTTTTGATGCGCGCAAATGAAGCAGCAGGATATTTCCTGCCGTCATCAGGCGCTTATCTGATAGGTATATGCATCGCGGTCGTATTCACAGGCAGGGGCGTGATGAGCCACGGCAGCATAAAAATCAACGATATAAACAAATAACGCAGCATCATTTTATCGATGCGATAAATGCAGGAATATCTGACAGCTCCATCATACTTAGGCTGCTGTTATGATATTCCTTTGTTGTTGTAACATCCCTAAAAAACCACTTGGGTGGGATGAAGCTGTTCGCATCATCTATACTTTCAAATTCCACCTCGGCATATATAAGCCCTTCAAAGGCTCCTTTAAATATATCAAGCTCGATTACCAGATTTTCATAATTGGACAGGGCTGCATTTGAAGTATCATGCGAGACTTTTTCCACTTCTGATAAAGGCAGTAGATATCGAACCTTTGATATGATATTTCCTTCAGTCTTTGTGAGCAGATGCTGATACTCGTTTTCCTTTATATCAAGCTCGAACTCCTCCCTGGCGATGGTACCCTTCGACTTGACAGTCAGGATATATCGCTCATCAGAACGTCTGATCCTGATGACAGGATCGACTGAAACATATGCCTGCTCCATGACATGATGCGGATAAGCTGCAACATCAAAGGGTAAATCTTTTATCAAATACTTTCTTTCTATCTCCATTTTGCTCCTCCGTGCGACGTTATTTTATATATAAATATATCTTACCCCATTTAAACGAAAATTAACATAGAAAATATATGATTATGAGTGTATAATAAAGCAAGAAATTTATGTATGGATAGGAGTGAAAAATTGATGAAGGTAAGAGTATTTTTTGCACAGGGGTGCGAAGAGGTAGAGGCACTCACAGTGGTAGATTTGCTGAGACGCGCAGGCGCATGCTGCCTGATGGTATCGGCAGATGACATGGAGACTGTAACAGGTTCACACGGCATCACGATGACGATGGACGAAAAAATATCCGAAGCAGCAGATGACGCAGACATGCTGGTGCTGCCGGGAGGTATACCTGGCGTACCAAATCTGAAGGCAAATGCAAAGGTAAAGGAAATGGTGGTAAATCAGTACGAAGCAGGAAAATATGTTGCAGCAATCTGTGCAGCACCTACGGCCCTGGGAGCATTTGGCATATTAAAGGATAAGAAGGCATGCTGCTATCCAAATATGGAAGGCGAGCTTTGCTGCAGAGAAGTAAGCTATGATAATGTCGTGGTAGATGGAAATGTAATAACCAGCAGAGGCCTGGGTACAGCGATAGAATTTGGGCTCAAGCTCACGGAGCTTCTCTTTGATGCTGAAAAATCAGAGCAGCTGGCACAGAAGATAGTATATAGATAAATGACAGAGATAAAAATATCAGTCAGAGCTTTGGTCGAATTCCTCCTTAGAGAGGGAGATATAACAGAAGGCAGCGGAATGACTCTGGCAAAGGATGCGATGAATGCCGGCAGCAGGATACACAGAAAGCTGCAGAAGGCTTCAGGCTCCTTTTATCATGCAGAGGTACCACTTGCGATAGAACTGTCTACAGACAGATATAATATCACAGTCGAAGGTCGTGCGGATGGTATAATAGAAAAGCCTGAAGACGTAACCGTAGATGAGATAAAGGGCATGTATAAAAGGGTTGAGGACATGAAACAGCCCATAAATGTACATCTGGCACAGGCAAAATGCTACGCATATATTTATGCACGGGAAAAGTTACTGAAAAGCATCAAGGTCCAGATGACTTATGTAAACCTGGATAATGAAGCCATAAAGCAGTTCGTATCGGAGTATGCATATGAAGAGCTCGAAGGCTGGTTTATGAGTCTGATGGATAAACTCGAGATGTGGGCTGATATGCAGATGGAGCATGGAAAGCAGAGAGACGCTACGATATCCGAGATGGATTTTCCTTTTGAATATAGAAAAGGACAGTATGACATGACAGCGTCAGTCTATTCATCTATCGTGCGACACAAAAAGCTTTTTGTACAGGCACCTACCGGTATAGGAAAGACCATGGCTGCCGTGTATCCCGCGATAAAATCCTTTGAAAAGGGGTTCGCCTCAAAGATTTTCTATCTGACGGCAAAAACAGTTGCGGGTACTGTAGCGAGAAATGCTGTAGGGCTACTCGCGGATGAAGGCTTGGATTTCAAGCTGGTTGTCATAACAGCAAAGGAAAAGTTGTGTCCTATGACCGAGATGGTCTGCGATGCCGATTCCTGCCCGTATGCAAAGGGACATTATGACAGAGTAAATGATGCTCTGTTTGATTTGGTTTCAAATGAACATATGATAGACAGGGACTGCATAAGCACATATGCCGAGAGATATCAGGTGTGTCCGTTTGAGCTTTGCCTTGATGCTTCTTTTTTTGCGGATATGATAGTATGCGATTATAATTATGTATTTGACCCGAGGGTAAATCTGAAACGTTTCTTTGCAAAAGGACAGGAGAAGAAAGAGAAATATGTCTTTCTGGTTGATGAAGCGCATAATCTGCCAGACCGTGCATCCGCCATGTACAGTGCGATCCTGCAAAAGGAGGACATACTGACAGCGAAAAAGTTAATGAAAAAATATAACCCCAGGGCGGCAAAGGCACTTGAGCGCTGCAATAAGGTCATGCTGGAGATGAAAAAGCGGCTTGGCACGGAGGAATATCAGGTGCTGCCCGACATTCATGAGCTCCATTTTGCATTGCTAAATGCATATTCTGCTATGGAAGTATTTATGGAGGATTACAGGAGCGTTCCTGAGAGAAAGGAGCTGCTGGAGTTTTTCTTTAAGATAAATACCTTTTTGAATATAGCGGAGCTGGTGGATGAAAATTATATCATTTATGACCAGATATTACCGGATGGCGGCTTTATCGTAAAGCTGTTTTGTGTACTTCCGGCAGTGAATCTGGCAGCCTGTCTTGAAAAAGGCATATCTACCATATTTTTTTCAGCCACGCTGCTTCCGGTAAATTATTACAAGGAGATGCTGTCAGCTGACGATGATAATTATGCGATATATATTCCTTCCCCATTTGACAGGGATAACAGAAGGATACTGCTCGGGCGGGATGTAACCACGAGATATAGCAGGAGAGGCCCGGAGGAATATAACAGGATATATGAATATATCAGGATGCTTCCTGAGACCAGGGAGGGAAATTATATGATTTTCTTTCCATCCTACAAGATGATGAATGATATATATGATATAGCCATAGCTGACAGGCTTGATACGAGAGCGGATGTAATCATACAGGAAAATACCATGACTGAAGAGGAAAAGGAGCAGTTTCTTATGCACTTTTCTGAGAAGAAAAATGTAATTGCATTTTGTATTATGGGCGGTATCTTTGCTGAGGGTATAGATTTGGATCGCGATAAGCTGGTAGGAGCTGTGGTGGTAGGACCGGGGCTGCCTCAGGTATGTGTGGAGAGGAAGCTTTTGATGGATTATTTTGATAGGAAGTCAGGGGCAGGCTTTATGTATGCATATATCTATCCCGGGATAAATAAGGTACTGCAGGCTGCGGGCAGGGTGATCCGAACAGAAGAGGACAAGGGCGTGATACTGCTGTTAGATGACAGATTTGCCAGAGAGGAATATTACAGTCTTTTCCCTGCGGAATGGTCTGACTGTATGATATGTGATAAAAGAAATGCACCGGAGATGCTTAGAGAGTTCTGGAATAAATGCATGGAATAAAGGAGTTTAGATGATAAATATAACAGTAAAGGATATTCTGACTGCTACAGGTGGCAGGCTGCTTTGTGGCGATTTGGATATGCAGCTCAATGACATAAAAACAGATTCGAGAGATGTAAAACCGGGCGACCTTTTTGTTCCAATTATAGGAGAGAAGGTAGATGCGCACAGATTTGTGGAGCAGGTCTTAGAGACCGGTGCAGCAAGTCTCACATCAAAGCATGACGAGATGCTTTCAGACACAGCCTGCATCCGTGTAGACGATACGGTAGCGGCTTTGCAGCAAATAGGAGCATATATAAGAAACAGGTATGATATCCCATTTGTGGGAGTGACAGGAAGCGTCGGCAAAACGACCACCAGAGAGATGGTTGCGGCAGCTCTTTCGACTGCAAAGCACTGTTTTCAGACCAGCGAAAACAAAAATTCACAGATAGGGGTTCCTTTGACATTGTCGCTGCTTTCACCTGAGGATGAGATAGCGGTTATAGAAATGGGAATCAGCGAGCCTGGGCAGATGGAGATACTTTCAAATATCGTAAAGCCTGACAAATGTATAGTTACTGTAATCGGTGTAGCGCATATGGAAACCATGTGCTCCAAGGAAAATATCAGGAACGAGAAGCTGTCCATCATCAATCATATGAAGGAAAACGGTGTGCTGTTCCTTAACAATGATGGTATTATGCTGCATGAGATAAAAGATGAGATGCCTTGTCAGGTGGTAACCTTTGGCCTGAGCGAAGACAGTGACTACAAAGCGACAAATATGCGTATGGAAAACGGACTGACGGTTTTTGAATGTGTGCATGGCGATGATGAGGTGACAGTAAGGCTGAACGCACTCGGCAGACATAATGTGCGAAATGCTTTAACAGGTATTGCTGTGGCCGACAGCTATGGCATACCGATGGATGTATCCTCGAAGGCATATGAGCATTTCGTGGGAATGAGGCAGAATGTTATACAGCTTCCTGACAAATATACTATCATAGACGATACATACAATGCGAGTCCTGATTCTGTAAAGGCAAGCATAGATGTGCTCTGTGATATACCATGTCAGGGCAGATTATTTGCCGTGCTTGGAGATATGCTGGAGCTTGGCGAGAACAGCTCCGACTATCACAGACAGATAGGCGAATATCTCTGTGACAGGCATATAGACGAGGTACTCGTGATCGGCGAGGAAGCTCAGGAGATAAAGCGTGTCCTGGATGAGTGTGAGACATTCTATGGAAGGGCGTATTCATTTACGGATAATGAGGAGATTGCCATCTATCTTATGGCTATCATGAAGCCGGGAGATGTGGTTTTGATAAAGGGTTCAAATGGTATGAATCTGAAAGAAGTGGTTAATATTATCAGGAATTAAATTAGTTCTTTTGTATAAAAATACTACAACAAGCTGCCGTCAGGCTATTTTGACGGCAGTTTTTTTGTGTAAATTGTATTTTTTGCGTTGTAAAATCGGCATTTGATATTGCAAAAGAGAGAAAAGATATTCAAGATATTGAAAAAATGGAAAAAAGAGAGTAATATCTAGCTAGCTTGAAACGAACAACTTGAATGTTACATATTTATTATAATACATTTTTACGGATGTCATTATCATGGCAACAGCAAAGAAAACAGATGAGGTAAAGAAGACAACAAAGGCTACAGCAGCAGGAACAGTTGCTAAGGTAGAAGCAGTTAAGGCAGCAGAGGATGCAAAGGCAGCAGCAAAGGCTGAGGCTCCAAAGGCAGCAGCAAAGAAGCCGGCAGCTCCAAAGGCTACAGCAGCAAAGACAACAGCAGCAAAGACAACAGCAACAAAGACAACAGCAACAAAGGCAGCAGCTCCAAAGAAGACTACCGCTGCTAAGACTAAGGAGTCCGTTTTTGTTGAGTATGCTGGCGGTCAGTTAGAGGTTGCTTCACTTGTAGAGAAGGTTAAAGCTGAAATCGGCAAGAAGACAGTTAAGGAATTGAACGTATATTACCAGCCTGAAACGGGAATGGTATATTATACAGCTGATGGAGAATCAGGTTCTTACAGTCTTTAATATATACTTACAAATTCGTCAGGACAGTGTCAGTTTGATACTGTCCTTTTTGACTATATAGATGTGTATGAATTTACTTATATGGAGGAGTGCGAAATGAAGTTAGGCTTTGTGGGATGCGGCAATATGGCAACGGCCATGATAAAGGGAGTTTTAAATAAGGGGATTTTTGCTACGAATGAGATAATCGCGTCTGTAGCAACAGATGCATCACTCACAAGAAAGAGTGATGAGTTGGGTATTACCGTGACAAAGGATAATGCCAGTGTCATAGAAAACAGCGATATAGTGGTGCTTGCTGTCAAGCCTCAATATTATGAGGATGTAATCGAATCAGTAAAAAAATATATCCGTCCTGAGCAGCATATAGTAATCTCGATAGCTCCGGGAAAGACTCTGGAGTGGATAGAGGACAAATTTGGCCTCCCAGTCAAGCTGGTACGAACCATGCCAAATACACCGGCGCTGGTGGGCGAGGGTATGACAGGTGCATGTCGTAATGCTTATGTGGCTGATGATGAATATGCAAAGGTTTTTGAAATACTTGAAAGCTTTGGAGTAGCTGAGGATATCGCAGAATCTCTGATGGATGTAGTGGTATCGGTAAGTGGAAGCTCTCCGGCGTATATTTATATGATTATTGAAGCTATGGCAGACGGTGCAGTAGCTGATGGTATGCCAAGATCGAAGGCTTATAAATTTGCGGCCCAGGCTGTACTAGGAAGTGCAAAGATGGTACTGGAAACGGGGCTTCATCCGGGAGAATTGAAGGACCAGGTGTGCTCGCCGGGTGGTACTACTATAGAGGCAGTCAGCGTACTGGAGGAAAAGGGAATCAGGAGTGCGATTATCGATGCGATGAGAGCGTGTGTGCGAAAGGGACGTGGTATGTAGTGCCGACATTTTGCCGACACCACAAGCCATTGATTTAGAGCTATAAGGCGGTTTCTCCACGTTCTCCCGTACGGATTCGTACGGCATCGGAGACATCATATACAAATATTTTACCATCTCCGAATTTACCTGTTGAGATTTTATCACATATGGTGGAAATTATTTGCTCGGCTACGTCGTCGCCGGCTATGGTTTCCACCTTTACCTTTGGTATAAGATTTACCACGTATTCACTGCCTCTGTAGGTGGTCTTATAACCTTTTTGATTTCCATAACCCATGATATTTGTAACCATTGCCCCGGTGGAATGGCATTCATCGAGTATGGCTTTTACATCATCCAGTTTTTCAGAACGAACCACGATTTCCAACTTTTTCATACCGAAAACCTCCTTGTCATGTTATCTAAAAATTATAATAGCACATTTCCATGTAAATATCTACTGAGTTTGTATCAGGGGGGTGCCATATCCACGAATATCCATATGGTAATTTATCAATTAGTTTGTTATAATTCTATGTGACAGAGGCAGGAGTGCATCTGGTGTGGCACATATGTGCCGATATATTGTTAGAATAGAGGTTAGGTAAATGTCAGATATAATAGAAACAAATAATGATAATGATAAAGATAATGAATATGAGGACTACTGCTATCTATGCAGAAGACCCGAAAGTGTGGCCGGCAAATTAATCACAATACAGAATCACATACATATATGTCCGGACTGTATGCAAAAGACATTTGATTCGTTTAACAGTAATGGAGCCGGAGGCATGCAGTTTCTTGACCTGACGAATTTGAATCTGGGAAATATCGACTGGTCGAAGATGATGCAGACGGATATACCAAACAGTCAGAAGGTAAAGAAAAAGCCTGCAAAGGATAAAAAGAAAGAAGAGAATGTCACGCAGGAACTGTCGCTTTCTACCATCCCAGCACCGCACAAGATAAAAGCGATGCTGGATGAATATGTCATCGGTCAGGAATATGCAAAAAAGGTGATGTCGGTGGCAGTTTACAATCATTATAAAAGGGTGCTGACAGACAGCATGGACGATATCGAGATAGAAAAATCAAATATGCTTATGGTAGGACCGACCGGCTGCGGCAAGACATATCTGGTAAAAACTATTGCAAGACTGCTCAATGTTCCTCTTGCCATCACGGATGCGACCACGCTGACGGAGGCAGGATATATAGGTGATGATGTAGAGAGTGTACTTTCAAAGCTGCTTGCGGTGGCGGATAATGATGTGGAAAAGGCCGAGCGCGGCATCGTATTTATAGATGAGATTGATAAGATAGCAAAGAAAAGAAATACAAACAGCAGAGATGTAAGTGGAGAGTCCGTGCAGCAGGGTCTTTTAAAGCTGTTAGAGGGTGCTGATGTGGAGGTGCCTGTGGGCTCAGGAAGCAAGAATGCCATGGTGCCACTCACAACCATAAACACACGAAATATATTATTTATTTGCGGCGGAGCGTTTCCAGACATAGAGGAGATAATAAAGTCAAGACTGAATAAACAGGCGTCGATAGGATTTAAGGCAAATCTGAAGGATAAATATGATAATGATCCAAAGATACTAAAGGAGCTTACAAATGACGATTTAAGAGAATATGGTATGATACCTGAATTCCTAGGCAGACTGCCGGTATTATTTACACTGGATCCTCTGGATAAGGATATGTATGTAAAGATACTTAAGGAGCCAAAAAATGCGATCCTGAAGCAGTATAAAAAGCTGCTCGCGCTCGATGAAGTGGATTTGAGATTTGATGACAGCGCTTACCAGGCGATTGCTGACCGGGCTGTAGAAAAAAAGACCGGCGCCAGGGCTTTGAGAGCTATTATAGAGGATTTTATGCTTGATATCATGTATCAGATACCAAGGGATGATAATATAGGCAGGGTAACGATTACGGGAGATTATATCAGAGGTACGGGAAGTCCTATTATCGAGATGCGGGGAACCGTAGGCTTAGAAGAGGCAAGTGCAACCATGCTGGATCAGGTATAAATGCTGATATTTTGTCATATAATGGACTGAATATATAAAAGGTCGATTTTGGATGGACGAGAGCAGCGCACCGATTACCGGCGATGACTATGTGGATTATATTATAGAATATAATGGCAACAGACAGTTTCTCTCAGAATATTACCGGGACTATCGTATCAACTTTGTGGATGACAGATATGCCATAGTGTACAGACCGAAGCCCGAGGATTATATGGAGATTTTTTCCAGAAGTGATTATGCGGTATTTCCAAAGGTATATGGGCTGATGGATCGGAGCAGTATGGAGGCTGTAGGCGCGATAAATGTGCAGCAGGAAAATATCCTGGGTCTTGACGGGAGCCATATACTGGTAGCTATCATAGATACCGGCATTGATATATTCCATGACGCTTTCATGGACTATGCCGGAAGAAGCAGAATCGTGGCAGCATGGGATCAGACAGCGTCTTATACGGATGAAAACGCTTTCGGCTATGGGCGCATCTATAGCCGGGAAGAAATCAGTCAGGCTTTGACAGATGGCGACAAAATACTAAATGATGAGTCCGGGCATGGCACATTTATGGCGGGTATAGCCGCGGGTAGCGATACAGGAGGATTTACAGGAGTTGCAAAGGCAGCTGATATAGTGGTAGTAAAGCTGAAGCAGGCAAAGGCATCCCTGAGGGAGCTTTATGGTATACCTGATGGAGCTTTGGCATACGCCGAAAATGACATCATGCTTGGGATAAAGTGCGCAGTAGATATCGCCAGAGAGATGGCTGCTCCCATATCCATACTTGTGGGACTCGGAACAAATAGCGGAAGTCACGCGGGCCGGGGAGCACTCTCATCATATATGAATAGCCTGGGTATCATAAGAGGTATCTCGCTTACGACAGCAGCAGGAAATGAAGGGACGGCGAGGCATCATTTCGCAGATATAGTGCCGGATGATGGATATGCGGTTATAGAATTTAATGTTGCAAAAAGAAACAGCCTGACGCTTGAGATATGGGGCAGAGCTCCAAATACATATGCGATAGCGCTTGAGATACCTGGAGGAGAATATATAGAACGTATCCCGCCGAGATTTGACAGGAGTGAGAAAATCACGCCATTGTTTGGCGGAGGAACCATTTATGTAGATTATTTTCTGGTAGAGGAGCAGTCGGGAGATGAGCTGATTATGCTCAGACTGATAAATCCGGCGGACGGCTTATGGCGTTTGCGAGTATATGCTACCGGCGATACCGAAAAAAGATGTGATGCATGGCTTCCGATATCGAGCTTTATAGATGATGAAACAGTATTTGTCAGGCCGGCGCCCGATGAGACCATCACAAACCCCGGAAACGCCGAATACGTATCTGCTGTCGGAGCATATAACCATGGCGACGACTCACTCTATATATCATCCGGCAGAGGATATACATCAGATGGCAGGATCAAGCCTGATTTTACGGCGCCCGGTGTGATGGTATACGGGTCGGGAAAAGCAAATGGTTATATCTATATGTCAGGCACTTCAGTGGCTGCAGCTCATGTGGCAGGCTGCGCAGCGCTTATGCTGCAGTGGGGGAATGACATAAATGCAAACAGTACATTTAATGGAAATCAGATAAGACAGTATCTTATACGAGGAGCGATAAGACCTGATATACGTACATATCCAAACAGAGAATGGGGATATGGAATGGTAAATATGTATAATACTTTTTTGAGCATTACATAAAGATAAGAGGTGAAACAAATGGCAAAAAGAATAAGAGCATATATGGCTTATGTGGAGGAAATACTTGCAAGGGATGACGTAGATTACGAGAGGGAGATTCAAAAGCATCTAAAGCAGATAGAGTTTTTCATGCATGAGAGACTCATACATCTGATAGTTACTGTATTATTTGCCATACTGACGGTTATGTGCTGTATCGCTTTCATAATCAGTGAAAAGATCCAGCTGTTGCTGCTCGGGGCGGCGCTCATGGTGCTTCTGATACCATATATAAAGCATTATTATCTCCTTGAAAACAGTGTCCAGGAGATGTATGAGCAGTATGACAGGATGCTTATGCTGTCAGGTGAAGAAGCATTTAAGAGGAGGTAGAGGCTTTGTTTAATCTGGTAATGGGTATTATTATGGTATTTGCCGGGGTGATTTCGGTAGCAAAGGGTGTTATGAGCTCTGCGGGCTCAGCATCCATGGCAGCATTTATCTTTCTAGGTGTTATGCTGTTTGTATTTGGCATCGTAGAAATCATCAGATCCACGCAGATAAGGAAAAAGAAAAAGGCAAATAAAAATAAAGAGCTGGATGCCTATCTGCAAATGGCATCAGAGATGGGTGTGGTGGTCAATCCCATAACACATGAGATCGTTCATGCAAAGAAATCTGATGAAGACACCGATGAAAAAGATGATGACAACTCCGGCGAAGACTCTGATGAAGACTCTGGTGAACAGACAACAGACGCATCCCAAGATTGATAAAAAGACCGTCCGCTTATTTATATATAAGGGACGGTCTTTTGCAGGCATCCGAAGCGTTTTTTATGAAAGCTCGGACATATCATATTCTGAGACAGAACCGTCTGACTCATCCTGCAGATATACCTTTCCTGTTTCTGAGTCCACATAGAAATCTCCGAGCTTTGTTTCATCTGTTTTGCTGCTGTCGTGGAGTTCAAAGTGGTAACCCTGTCTGCCTGTATCATATTCAGTCAGATCCTTATCACTGTTTCTTACCTCATAGTTACCTGAGTCAGCCGGAAGCATGCTCATGAAGTAGTTATAGGCATCGTCATATGTCTCGTAGCTGCCGGTTATCGCATCTGTCATATCGTCGGTCACATCATCTACAGTTCCGGCTGCGTCATCTACTATATCTCCGGCACCATCTGCTACGTCATCTATCACGTCTCCGACATCATTTGCGACATCATCTCCGGCACCATCTTCACTTTCGGATGTATCGTCAGCTGTATCTGCAGCTTCCGTGCTGTCCGTATCAGATTTGTCACTGCCGCTTCCGCAGCCTGTTATCACAAACAGACACAGCATAAGCGCCATGGTTAAAATGATTATTTTTTTCATCGTTTAAACTCCTTATAGAATATTAAATATCAGATAAATGCATCTAATGTTTTTTTACAATTATCTATATTTCATTAATAGTATTTCTTAACGTGGTAAATTTATTCAACATTTTTCTTGTGCATATAGAATAAAATAAATATATAAGATTTTTCGGTGGAGCAATGAAAATGTGGCTGTCAGGCAGATACGCAGGGTTGCGAAAAGGGATAAATTATGTGAAGAGTGGAGAAGGAAATGACATTATAAGGCTTTTCTGGCAAAATATAGTAATAATCGTGTGCATCATAATAGTCATACTGATGTTCGGGAAAATAATATATGACAGCATGGCGAAGGAGGCAGATGGAGCAGATGAGGTTCAGGAAGTAAAAAGAGCTTATCTGACCTTTGATGACGGACCGTCAGCATATACGGATGAAATCCTTGATATACTTGCGGCAAATGATGTCAAGGCGACATTTTTTGTCATAGGAAGGGACGAAAGCTATTATGATTATTACAGGAGGATAGTAGCGGAGGGGCATACACTGGGTCTCCATTCCTATTCGCACGAGTACAGTAAAATTTACAGTTCTTTGGAGAATTTTGTGAGGGATATTGAGGATTTGAGGGAATTAGTGTATGATGTTACAGGAGTCGAATGTATCTATTATAGATTTCCGGGAGGCAGTTCAAATACCGTGTCGCAGGTGCCGATGACGGAGCTGGTCGATTATGTAGAGGCGCGGGGACTGGTGTATTTTGACTGGAATGCGCTAAATGGCGACAGTGTATCCGGAGAGCTGTCTGTAACCGAGCTGGTAGATAATGTGATGAAGGATGCGACAAAATATGATGATACTGTGATTTTGATGCACGACCTGGAGGACAGACATACCACGGTGGAATCTTTACAGCTGCTCATTGATGAGCTAAAGGCGGCAGGTTATGAAATCCTGCCCATAGATGAAAATACACCGCTTATCAGACATACGATAAGCTGAGATAATAAATCGGAAGGATGCACTCAAAATGAATTATAATGATGCGATAGAGTACATACAGAGCCTGTCAGGGCTAGGCAGCAGACCGGGAACGGACGCGATATCGGGGCTCCTTGCCCGCCTGGGCGATCCCCAGAACCGCCTGCAGGTCATCCATATAGCAGGCACAAACGGAAAAGGCTCGGTATTTACCTTCCTGGCGGAGATGCTAAAGTCAGCAGGCTATGTGACAGGCAGATATATCTCCCCTGCCATATTTACATATCTGGAAAAGTATCAAATCGATGGAGAATATATGACAGAAAATGAGTTCTGTGATATTATGGAAGAAATAATACCGATTTGTGATGAAATGGTAAATGACGGACTTGAAAGACCGACTGCTTTTGAAACAGAGACTGCTGCTGCTTTTTTATATTTCTATAAAAAGGATGTGGACGTGCTGCTTCTTGAGACGGGCATGGGCGGAGAAGGAGATGCAACAAATGTGGTTGAAAGGCCACTTTGTACCGTGCTTGCAAGTATAAGCAGGGACCATATGCAGGTGCTCGGAGATAAGCTGACTGACATATTAGAGGAAAAGATGGGTATCATGAGACCGGGAGTCCCATGTGTTTCATATGAGTTAAACCCGGAATTAAAGAGCATATGGCTTGGAAAATGTGAGGAATTAAACTGCAAGGGTGTCATGCTTGATAAAAGTCAGATAACGATAGAGAAACAGACCATGTATGGAACAGATATAACGTTTAAAGGCGAAAATTATCATATTTCCATGCCCGGAACGTTTCAGATTTATAATGCCGCACTTGCGATTATGACAGCACAGATGATAGATAAGATATCGGATTCTGATATTGATTTGAAAAATGAGGATATAAAGTGCGGACTTTCCCGTGCGATTTGGCCTGGCAGGTTCCAGCTGCTAAAGGAAAATGACAGTCATATCCCTGTGATTATTGACGGCTCGCACAATGAAGAAGGATGGCTGGGACTGAAGGAGAATATATCATATTATCTCTCAGACTATCAGCTGATATTTGTATGTGGTGTACTGGCAGATAAGGAATATGACAGGATGATAGAAATATTAGCTCCGCATTCTGATATACTGATAGCTCTGACACCTGATAATCCGCGTGCCCTGTCGGGTGTTGATTTAATCCATGCCGCAGCAGACTCCTTCGCACAGACATATGTGGCTGGCGATGCTGTCTCCGGCTTGAATATGGCGCTTGAGATAGGACAGCACATGAAAAATCCGGCTGTGCTGGTATTTGGTTCACTTTCATTTATCGGGGATATAATAAAGACATCGGAGGAATGGCAAAATGGACAGGATAAATAATATATTGCAGCATAATCAATATAAAAAACTGATGAATGAGATAAAGGAGCTGGAAAAAACCAGGATATACTGTAAGCACGGACTGGGCCATTGCTTTGATGTAGCAAGAATAGGTCTGATAATAGCGCATGAACAGCATATAAATATAGATAAGGAGCTGATATATGCGGCTGCACTGCTGCATGATATTGGCAGAGCGGTGCAGGAGGATGATGTTCCGCATCAGAAGCATAGTATAAGGTATGCATATGATATTTTGAACGACTGTGGATTTGATAAAAGTGAGATTAACGAGATTTTGCATGCTATTGACTCACATAATTCAAATAAAAGTAAGGCTGTTGGATTGCAATATATATTATATAGAGCAGACAAGCTCTCCAGAAATTGTTTCGACTGTAAAGCCAGGGAAACATGCTATTGGCCTGAAACAGAAAAAAATAAAGGAGTAATATACTGATATGGTTATAGGCGGCAGAGAATTTAAATCAGAAAATGCACCATATATCATGGGCATCCTGAATGTCACACCGGATTCATTTTCAGATGGGGGCAGACACAACACGATGGATACTGCCATGGAATGTGTCGCACAGATGATAGAAGAGGGTGCGGATATCATAGATGTGGGTGGCGAATCCACCAGACCTGGACATAAGCTTATCTCAGATGAAAAGGAGATAGAGAGAGTGGTACCTGTGATAGAGATGATAAAGTCGACCTATGACATACCTGTTTCTCTCGATACATATAAGCCTGCAGTTTGTGAGGCCGGTATAAAAGCCGGAGCCGATATGATAAATGACATATGGGGTCTGAAATGGGGCACCGGGATGGCTGACATAATAGCCGGGCATGATGTGGCGTGCTGTCTCATGCATAACAGACATAATATGGATTATGTAAACTTCCTGGACGATGTCATATCTGATTTGGATGAAAGTATGAGGCTGGCAGGAGCTGCCGGGATAGATAAAGATAAAATTATGGTAGACCCAGGCATAGGCTTTGCCAAAACACTCGAGCAGAACCGTATGATGATGAAGCATCTTGAGATCCTTCACAGATGGGATGTGCCAATCCTGCTTGGTACATCCAGAAAGTCAATGATAGGTCTGACGCTTGATCTTCCTGTAACGGAGCGGGAGGAGGGAACTATCGCAACCAGCGTTATAGGCCTGATGAAGGGATGTACATTTTTCAGGGTTCATGATGTAAAGGCAAACTATAGAGCACTCAAAATGACATCTGCTATATTAAAGGAGGCATGACAATCACTATGGATAAAATCAAGATAAAGGATCTAGAGGTATTTGCACATCATGGTGTCTTCCCGGAGGAAAATATACTCGGACAGAAATTTTTAATAGACTGTGAGCTGTCGCTTTCACTCAGGCAGGCAGGCATAAGTGACGACCTGAAGGAGTCCATAGACTATGGCAGGATTTGTTCTGATATAAGCGACATAATGACCGGGGAGAATTATAAGCTTATTGAAGCGGCTGCGGAAAAAATAGCTGCGGAGCTTTTGCTCAGATATCCAACTGTCGCCGAGGTGCGTCTCGAACTGAAGAAGCCATGGGCGCCGGTTCATATGCCTGTAGATATGGTTTCTGTCGAGATAGTAAGAAGCAGGCATATAGCATATCTGGGGATTGGTTCTAATATCGGCGATAAGGAAGCATATCTGGATTTTGCCATAGATGAGCTAAATCATGATCCGTATACGAAGGTCAGCAAGGTGTCAGAATTTATCATCACGAAGCCATATGGAGATGTGGAGCAGGATGATTACTTAAACGGCTGCCTGGAGATAGGGACCCTGCATACTCCAACGGAGCTGCTCCATCTGGTAAATGACATAGAGGAAAGGGCAGGCAGAAAGCGCGTCATACACTGGGGACCGAGGACGCTGGATATAGATATCCTCTTATATGATGAGCTGGTTTATGACAGTGAGACCTTACATATACCACATAAGGAAATGCATAAGAGAAGCTTCGTACTCGATCCGCTTTCTACGATAGCGGGCACCAAGAGACATCCGCTGATACGCAAGACTATAGATGAAATGAGACAGGAGTTAGCATGTACACAGAAACAGATATAAGAGAAATAGATGAGCAGATTGAAATACTGCAGCAGAAAAGAAATGAAATAATAAATCAGATAGATGGACAGGATAATGATACACTGCCGGATTTCATACTGGAGTTTGAGGTGGTAGACAGCCTGGAAATAACCTCGGATACAAGGGTTGTATATCAGGGTGTGCCGGGTGCATACAGTCATCAGGCTATGTACGATTTTTTTGGCTCTGATATCAGAGCGGTAAATGTAGCCAGATTTGATGAGGTTATAGAAGCGATAAAAACCGGACAGGCTGATTATGGCATACTTCCCATAGAAAATTCATCGGCAGGCTTTGTTAATGGAATATATGATCTGTTGTCAGAAAGCGACGTTACCATAGTCGGAGAAAATGAGATAAGGGTAGCGCATGCCCTGCTTGGCACGACGGATGCGGAGCTTTCGGATATTACAGATGTATATTCTCATGAGCAGGGACTCCTGCAGTGCAAGGATTATCTGGACGATGCTGGCTTTAAGCTCCACACATTTGCAAATACGGCAATGGCAGCGAAGGAAATCAAAAAGAATGGTAACAGGAGCTGTGCGGCGATAGCCAGTCCTCTGGCAGCTGAGATTTATGGTCTGAAGATACTGAAAACTGACATCGTAAATAACCGAAATAATACGACAAAATTCATTATTTTATCTGGGGGTAAAGTGCAGGTAAAATCTTTGAAAAATGTTTGCATTTGCTTTTCTTTGCCTGATGAAAGTGGTACACTATATAAAGTACTGAGGCACATAAATCATAATGGAATCAACATGACAAGTATAGAGTCCAGACCGCTTCAGGGAAGAAAATGGGAGTACAAATTTTTTGTTACTCTCGAAGGAGGATTGACAGACCAAAATACGATACGTGCATTAAAAGGAATAGAGAAGGATTCCATAAATTTTAAAATAATAGGAACTTACTAATTGTAGAAAGGTGGAAAAAAATGGCATACAAAGTATTTGCAGCCATAGATGTTGGTTCGAATCAGATATCCATGAAGATATTTGAGATAGCTCCTAGAAAGGGCTGCACCGAGATAGACAGCGTGAACAGCATAATCGAGCTGGGCAGCGATACCTATAACAAGGGCTATATCGGGGAAGAATCGCTCAATAAGCTGTGCGATATCTTAAATAAGTTTAAAAAGAAAATGAAGGAATATGGGGTGGATGATTACCGCGCGTATGCGTCAAGTGCCGTAAGGGAGGCGGAAAATTCCGCCATGGTTATAGAAAGAATCAAAAATAAAACGGGGATAGATGTAGCGATTCTCAGTAATTCTGAGCAGAGATTTATGAATTATAAGGCATTTGCTGCCGTCAGGGGAAGCACGGAAAGTATTTCGTCTAAGAATGCTGCACTGCTCGACATAGGTGCAGGAAGTCTTCAGATATCCATATTTGATAAAACAAATCTGATATATACACAAAATATCCCGATTGGAGCAGTAAGAATCAGAGATTATATCACAAAGCTTGATACAGTCGGCTCAAATTTCGAGAACATAATGCAGGAATATGTATCAAAATTTATCATGGAATTTCGGAACATGTTCATGAATGAAAAAGGTATAAAGAGCATTATTGCTATCGGAGATGGCATTATAAATCTAAAAAAGGCCGGCCCTGAGTTAAATATTACGGACAGTATAACCAGAGACCAGTTCAAGGTTTTGTATCAGAAGGTTACTGATACCACTCCTGCCGATTTGTCAGAAAAATATGGTATACCATATGAGCGTGCCACGCTCATGCTCCCGATAGCCATCATCTATCAGTCGTTCCTCGATAATTCCAAGGCGGAAGAGATATTAACGCCTGAGGTAACCTTCTGTGACGGCATAGCTGCTGATTATATGGACAAGAACCGCATGCTCCAGATAGACAAGGACTTCGACCAGGATATTATTGCGTCAGCGTATAATATAGCAAAGCGTTACAGAACCAGCAGGGCTCATATCCAGAATGTAATGGATAATGCGCTGATATTATTTGACGCCTTAAAGAGACCTTACGGACTGACCAAGAGGGACAGACTGCTGCTTCAGATAGCCTGCATCCTGCATGGCTGTGGTAAATATATAAATATGGCCGGAGAAGCACAGATATCATACTATATCATCATGACGACAGAGATACTCGGGTTGTCACATAAGGAAAGGGAAGAAATAGCAAATATAGTAAAATATAACATACATTTCCTTCCGGCTGAGCGCAAGGCTGCAAATCTGCAGACATTAGATTATATGAAAGTTGCAAAGCTCACTTCGATACTCAGAATAGCTGATGTGCTCGATATGAGCCGCCGCCAGAAAATATCGGATATACGTGTAACCATAAGAGAACAGAGGTTTATCATAACGGTTGATTCGCTTGATGATATCACGCTGGAGGCTTCTATGCTGAAGGAAAAAATAGGACTGTTCCAGGAGGTCTATGGATTAGTGCCTGTGTTAAAACAGAAAAGGAGGCTTTAAATAATGAGTGAAAATAATGCGCTATTTTATAACAGAGAGCTGAGCTGGCTGGAATTTGATAAGAGATGCCTGAGCGAGGCGCGAGATAAGAATATTCCGTTATTTGAGAGGATAAAGTTTCTCAGTATCACGGCTTCCAATCTGGATGAGTTCTTTATGGTACGTATAGCATCACTAAACGATATGGTGGATGCAAATATCCAGAAGAAGGATATCGCGGAGATGACTCCTGCCGAGCAGCTCGAAAAGCTGATTGCAGCTACAAAGGATTTCATGAAGATGCAGTATCAGGTATATAACCGTTCTCTGGTGCCGCTGCTGGAACAGAATGGTTTAAAGATACACAGATGCTATGAGGAGCTGACAGATGAGCAGTCTGCATATGTGGATGATTTATTTGAAAGTCTGATCTATCCGGTACTTACGCCTATGGCCGTGGATTCATCCAGACCATTTCCTCTCGTGCAAAATAAAACCTTAAATATCGGTGCGCTCATCTATGATAAGAAAAAGAATGTAACGGATATAGCAACAGTTCAGGTGCCTTCCGTGTTGCCGAGAGTAATCATTATTCCATCTGTATCTGAGGATACAAAGGAGGTAATCCTGCTCGAGGAGGTTATCGAGAAAAACCTCGATAAGCTGTTTTTGAACTATGACATAGTGTGTGCGCATCCATATCGTATCATGAGAAACGCTGATTTTTCCATAGATGAGGACGAGGAGGATCTGTTAAAGGAGATAGAGAAGCAGCTGAAGCAGAGACAGCGTGGTAATGTCATAAGACTTGAAGTGGCTGACGATATGGATAAGAAGCTGCTCAAGGAGCTGAGGAAGCATCTCGATGTGGAGGAGGATATCGTATACAAGATAAATGGTCCGCTCGATCTTACATTCCTCATGAAGATTAATGGACTCGAGGGCTTCAATCATTTAAAAAATAAAAAATATATACCTCAGCCAGTACCAGGCATGGATGGATATGATAATATCTTTGACCAGATAAAAAAGAAGGATATACTGTTATTTCATCCATATTACGAATTTACCCCTGTAATAGAATTTATCAGGCAGGCAGCTTCTGATCCTGATGTACTCGCCATCAAGCAGACGCTCTACAGAGTAAGCGGACATTCACCTATCATCGCCGCGCTGGCTCAGGCAGCGGAAAATGGAAAGCAGGTAACTGTACTGGTAGAGCTCAAGGCGAGATTTGATGAGGAAAATAATATAGCATGGGCCAAAAAGCTCGAAAAGGCCGGATGCCATGTAATCTATGGACTCCTGGGTTTGAAGACACATTCAAAGATTGCCCTCGTCGTAAGACGCGAGGAGGACGGTATCAGGAGATATGTGCATCTGGGCACGGGAAATTATAATGACCAGACTGCAAAGCTTTATACTGATATGGGTCTGCTCACATGCAGCCATCCGATAGGGGAGGATGCAACGGCAGTATTTAACATGCTGTCGGGATATTCCGAGCCAAAGAAATGGAACAAGCTGGCTGTGGCTCCTATATGGCTCAAGGATCGTTTCCTGATGCTCATAGGCAGAGAGGCGGAAAATGCGAAGCAGGGCAAAAAGGCACGCATTATAGCAAAAATGAACTCCCTCTGTGACCCAAAGATCATGCAGGCTCTCTACGACGCATCTGCTGCAGGAGTAGAGATAGACCTGATAGTCAGAGGCATATGCTGTATCAAGGCCGGTGTACCGGGCCTGTCAGAGAACATACATGTCCGTTCCATAGTAGGAAATTTCCTGGAGCACTCCAGAATCTTCTACTTCTACAATGACGGATTTGAAGATATATATATGGGCAGTGCGGACTGGATGCCGCGAAACCTCGACAAGAGAGTGGAAATCACATTCCCTGTAGAGGATCCAGATCTAAAGGAACGCATCAAGGAAATCCTGAACATACAGCTAGCCGATACCCTCAAGGCTCATATCATGCAGCCGGACGGCAGCTACGAGAAGCAGGATCTCCGTGGAAAGATAAAGCTCGACTCGCAGCGTTACTATGCCGAGCAAGCCATGAACGGCGCCACATCACAGGAGCTCCCAGGCAATGACCGCATCTTCATCCCGGTAGAAACAGAAGAAGAATAACAAAACCCACCCCCGGGTAGGGGATAGATGAAAATAAGGACAGCGTTTTGCTGGCCTTATTTTTTGGGTATGATGGCTGGAAAAATTTATAAATAAAATTATTTTATTTTCTTATGCACAATTTTTTGAGCATAAGCTATGGTATTATGTGTGTGGGCGGGAATTATATATCTTTCCACAAAATATTTTATATGATACAATATAAAAGCCGATAGAAATAAAAAAAGACTTGTTGCCAAGTCTTAAAAATTCCCACACCATGTGGGGTCATTAATGACGAATTCGGATAAACCTTATTTGCACTCACCTTGTTAATTCATTAACTCGTAAATTAGTATAGCAATATAAAATACAAATGTCAATAAAAATAAAAATGGAGTCAGCAAGGA
>X287_Common_Brushtail__coassemble_1_pt1 | contig 87611 bp, 89 predicted proteins | sample X287_Common_Brushtail__metabat2_low_PE_009 | metagenome-assembled genome bin X287_Common_Brushtail
TCTGTTCCGTGCCGAGTTAAATCATAAAAGCCTCAAATTTGCCTATCACGAGGCCGATATAACGATACTTGAGGGTCTGCTTGCCAGAGGCGACAGAAGACTATGCGATGTTATAAAGAAGGTGTATCTCTCGGGACAGATATTTGATGCATGGACGGAATATTTCCATAAGGAAAACTGGGACAGGGCACTTGAGGAATGTGATATTGATTTGGGATTTTATACCTACAGGGAGAGGGATACTGAGGAGGTGCTCCCGTGGGATTTCATCGATATAGGTGTCACAAAGTCATTTATGAAAAGGGAATGGCAGCGCGCACATGACGAAATAGTCACACCAAATTGCCGTGAGAAATGTTCAGGCTGCGGCGCAGCCCGATTTGGAGGAGGTGTCTGCTTTGAAGCTTCGCATAAAGTATAGTAAGCTTGGTTCACTCAGGTTCATAGGTCATCTGGATGTTATGAGATATTTTCAGAAGGAAATCAAGCGAAGTGGTATAAGGGTAGCATATTCCAAGGGATACTCGCCCCACCAGATTATTTCATTTGCTGCGCCTCTTGCCATGGGTATAACCTCTGAGGGAGAATATTTCGATGGCGAGTTTGAGGAGATTACGACATCGAAAGAGATGATAGATGCATTAAACGCAGTCTCTGTACCTGAAATAATCGTAACTGACTGTGTACTGCTTCCCGAGACAGCAAAAACTGCCATGTCTGTAGTATCAGCTTCGGACTACCGGATAAGGATAAAGGATGGTATGGAAGCATCGCAGATATTTGATGGGCTTTGCAGCTTTCTGAACCAGGATGCCATTACTATACTGAAAAAGACCAAAAAGAGTGAAAAGGAAGAGGATATAAAGCCCGGTATATTAGTGTGCAGACTGATAAATGATGAAATATATATGCTGCTTCAAACAGGAAGCGTATACAATCTGAAGCCCGAGCTTGTGATGGAGGCTTTATATAAATATTGCGGACTCGAATATGATTTCCTGAAGCTTGCCATCCACAGGCTGGAAACATATATGACGCAGGATGATGAAATCATTCCTTTGTCCATGGCAGGAGAACATTTTTAAGGATATTTGATGATGAATAAACTGGTTATAGCAAGATATGAGGACAGATATCTGGAAGGATATTTTACTGAAAACGGAATAAATGATTTGAGAATATATGGGAAAATTTCTGTGATGGGCAATGTCTATATAGGCAAGGTCATGGATATTGTCCCAAATCTCGATGCATGCTTTATAAGCTACGATGGGAATGATAACTGCTTTTACAGTTTTGCAGATAACGACACAATTGTTCTAAACAGGACATGCACGGAAAAGGTCAAGCCGGGTGATGAGCTGCTCATTCAGATAGTCAGGGAGCCTGTCAGGACAAAGAAGGCTGTGGCATCGTCCAAGATAACCCTAAAGGGAGAATATTGTCTGGTAAGTCGCGGCGGCGGCATAGGTATTTCCTCAAAGATAAAATCCAAGGAAACCAGACTCAGGTTAAAGGATATAGCAGAAAATATCCTCCCTGAGGGTATGGGATGCATCATGCGGACAAAAGCGGAAACGGCTGATGAAGACCTGGTCATAAAGGAGCTAAAGGAGCTGTCTCAAAGGCTTGTCGACATAATCAAAAGCGCAGGAAGAAGAACCTGCTTTTCCTGTCTCTATAAGGCTCAGGCAGAATATGTAGATTCCTTCATAGAAAAATCCGGACGTATAGATAGTGTGATAAGCGACGATGATGAAGTCATATCTGATATCAGGAGCTGCTGTGAATCTGCCGGAATCAGCCATATAGAGTTAACCTGTTATGATGATGCGGACGTAAAGCTGATGACTCTTTATGATATGAAAAAGGAGCTTGAACGTGCGTTAAAACCAAAGGCATGGCTCAAATCCGGCGGTTATCTCGTAATAGAACAGACTGAGGCTCTTTCCGTGATAGATGTAAATACTGGAAAAGCAGTAAAGGGTAAGGATATAAGGGAAAACTTCCTAAAGATAAATAAAGAGGCTGCTGTCGAGGTGTGCAGGCAGATAAGACTCCGTAACCTGTCGGGTATCATTATCATAGATTTCATAAATATGAAAAACAGTACGGATATGAAGGAGGTAACTGATATACTTGAAAAGGAGCTGGCAAAGGATTTCGTTCAGGCAAACTTTGTGGATGTAACAAGGCTTGGGCTTGTGGAGATTACTAGAAAGAAGGTTCATCCTCCACTTTCTGAGGAAATTCGCGAATTTGCCATTGACTTTTAGGAAATATAATGGTATTTTATATGAGTGTGCCGCACAACGAGGTAGAAGTGCGCCCCAGATGGGCGTCACCAAAGTTGGCGAGTTTTTTTGAAGGAGGAAGCCCATATGTACGCTATTATAGCAACAGGCGGAAAGCAGTACAAGGTAGCTGAAGGCGATGTTATAAAGGTTGAAAAGCTTTCTGCTGAGGCAGGCAGCGATGTAACATTTGATGATGTTCTTTTGGTTAGTACTGATGACAAGGTTGTTTGTGGTAAGGATGCAGCAAATGCTTCTGTTACAGCTTCTGTAGTTGAAAATGGTAAGTCCAAGAAGGTTATCGTTTACAAGTACAAGAGAAAGACCGGATATCATAAGAAGAATGGTCACAGACAGGCTTATACAAAGGTTGAGATCAAGTCAATCAACGCATAATATCAGTTATGATACATGTAACTATTTTTAGAAACAGTAATTTAGATTTTGTAGGCTTCAGGTCGGAAGGCCATGCCGGTTATGACATAGAAGGTCAGGATATAGTATGCAGCGCAGTATCCGTATTGGTTATAAATACGATAAATTCTATTGAGCTGTATAGTCATGACGACTATGAGAAACCCCGGTACAGTGAGCATGGACTCGTTGAATTTTGGCTGGCCGATAAACCTTCCCATGACGCATTGCTTATCATGAAGGTATTTGCAAATGGCATAAAGGATTTATCCGAGACCTACAGTGATTATATTTGTTTAACCTTTAAGGAGGTGTAATTATCATGATGAAGATGGATCTTCAGTTATTTGCTCATAAAAAGGGTGTTGGTTCTACTAAGAACGGCAGAGATTCAGAGTCAAAGAGACTCGGAGCAAAGAGAGCTGACGGACAGTTCGTTAAGGCTGGCAACATATTGTACAGACAGCGTGGTACAAAGATTCACCCAGGTGTAAATGTTGGTATCGGTGGTGATGATACATTATATGCTACAGCAGACGGTATCGTTCGTTTTGAGAGAAAGGGCAGAGATAAGAAGCAGGTTTCTATCTACCCTGTAGCAGAGAAATAAATCAGCACAATTATACAAATAAAAAAGACCGGAGTAATTTTTATTCCGGTCTTATTGTTTATGAGGCACTTAAAGGTTCTTCCTAGAAGAACATGAATTTGACGGAGGTGTGTTATGTTTGCAGATAGAGCCAGAATATATGTCAGATCTGGAAAAGGCGGAGACGGACATATATCCTTTAGAAGAGAAAAATATGTACCCGATGGCGGGCCTGACGGCGGCGACGGCGGCGATGGCGGTAATGTCGTATTTCAGGTGGATGAAGGACTTAACACGCTGAATGATTTCAGGCATATTACCAAATATAAGGCTACCGATGGCGGCGATGGTGGAAAGAGAAACTGTCATGGAGCAAATGGAGCTGATATAGTCCTTAAGGTTCCGCCGGGAACGATTATCAAGGATGCTGAATCTGGAAAGGTCATCCTTGATATGGCATATAAAAAAGAACCGGTAGTATTTTTAAGCGGAGGCAAAGTCGGAAAAGGTAACCGTAATTATGTTACGTCAACCATGCAGGCGCCAAAATATGCGAAGCCGGGACAGCCTGCGAGGGAGATGACTCTCGACCTGGAGCTGAAATGTATAGCGGATGTAGGCTTGGTAGGCTTTCCAAGTGTAGGAAAATCTACATTTTTATCCAGGGTCACAAATGCCAGACCAAAGATTGCCGAATATCATTTTACTACATTAAATCCTAACCTCGGTGTTGTCGACCTCGGAGATCACAATGGTTTTGTAATAGCAGATATACCGGGCATCATAGAGGGTGCATCGGAGGGTATAGGCCTCGGACTGGAATTTTTAAGGCATATAGAGCGTACCAAGGTTATCATCCATATAGTAGATGCCGCATCCGTTGAGGGCAGAGATCCGATAAATGACATTCATGTCATAAATGATGAATTAAAGAAATATAACAAGGATATTGAAAAGCGTCCTCAGGTAATTGCCGCAAATAAAATCGATGCACTAGATGAGCTGGGAGTTGATACGGTAATAGAGCTTCTTAAAGAGGAATTTGAAAAGGATGATATAAGGATTTTCCCTATTTCGGCGGTAACCGGTCAGGGTGTAAAGGAATTATTATGGTATGTAAACGACCTTGTAAAGAATGCGCCTGATGATATAATAGAGTTTGAACCGGAGATGGATATAAGCTTTGATGATAATCCTGATCTTCCATTTGAGGTAACAAAATCAGATGAAGAAGAAGGAGTTTATATCGTAGAGGGTCCGCGTATCGAAAGGATGCTTGGTTATACAAATCTGGATTCTGAGAAGGGCTTTGATTTCTTCCAGAAGTTCCTTAAAAATAATGGTATACTGGACGAGCTTGAGGCATTGGGCATAAAAGAGGGCGATACAGTCAGAATGTATTATCTCGAGTTTGATTATTATAAATAATTTTTGCGGAGGGAAATAATAATGAATAGTAAACAGCGTGCATACCTAAAGAGCATTGCCATGACCATGGATCCTATATTAAATATAGGCAAGGCATCCCTGACGCCAGAATTTACTGCATCAGTGGATGAGGCGCTGGAGGCAAGAGAGCTAATTAAGATAAATGTATTAAAAAACTGCGCAGATGATCCAAAGGAGATGGCTTATATGCTTGCGGAACGCACTCATGCGCAGGTGGTACAGATTATAGGAAAAAAGATTGTATTATATAGACAATCTAAAGAAAATAAAAAGATAGAATTACCTGTAAAGTAAGGATGGAGGGCGCTAATGGAAAACGGAAACGACAACCCAACAGAACAGTTATATCCATATCAAAGCTATGAAGAGCAGTTATTTTCTGAGCCGGGAGTTACATATCAGCAAAATCCCTATGTAAACGGATATACAAATCAGGAAAATACGATGAATAATGGCTATGGCTATCAAAACACGATAGGAAATACATATGGATATACCCAGGTTGACCCATATCAGGGTAATCCTGCATATCAGGGCAATCCTGTGAATCCCGTGAATCCTGTAAATCCGGCAAATCCAGGTGGGGCGAACAAACCGGAAAAAGGTAAAAAGAAGAAATCAGGCGCCAAGATTGCTATAATTTTAGTCATAGCCTTTCTGCTTGCTGCTGGTATAGCAGGAGGAGCCGTATTTTATATGTATAACAGACCGGAGGAAAAGCTTGAGAGAGCTCTCGAATCCGCGGACAAATATTACGAAGCCGGCAAATATCATGATGCACTTGAGGAATACAAAAATGCACTCGAGATAGATAATGAATGTATAGAAGCTATTGTGGGTGGTATAAATTGTTATGAGTTCCTGGATGATAAGGAAGGCTATAAGGATTTCTATGCTACCTCGATAGATACTGTATCGGGACTTGCTTCAGGAAAGATAGAAAAGAACGAAGAGGACATCGTAGACATTTACTGCGCTGCAGCATCTGTATATGATGACGACCTTGATACACAGCTCGATGTGCTGACTGAGGGCTATGAGGTTACATCAGAAAATGAAGAAATCTGCGATCTTATCGTGTCAGGATATGTAGAACAGGCGAAGGAATACTATGCAAATGATGAGGTTGATGAAGCGCTTGATTCCTATGGCGATGCACTTTCATATGATGCCACGAGTTCAGATGCATTAGACGGTCTGTCACTTGCTTTAGATAATGAAATAGCATATCTCATCGAAAATAATTCTCTTGATGAAGCGGAAGAATATATCGATGCATATGAGGATTCCGAATATGACTTAAGCAATGTAGATTTTGAAGGCTACAGGGCTTTGATAGAAGAAAAACGGGCTATGGCTGAGCTGATTGACTCGGTTATGACACAGGCTATGGAGCTGCTTTCTTCAAAGGATTATGATGGAATGTATGAATTGGACGGTTCAGATGATGCAGACGCAGTTGCTGAAACGATAGATGACTATATGATTTACACATCTGATGGTGAAATCGATAACAGCTATACCGGAACAGCCGTAGCAATTTATGTGTTTGATAATTCAGGTTATGTATTTTATTACGGCGGTTATGAAAATGGTATACGTACGGGAACCGGCACATATTTTATGAAGGATGCGAGCGACGGACATTACGACCTCTATGAGGGCGAGTGGGCAAATGATATGCCAAATGGCGAGGGCACATATTCTTCCATGTGGCAGCCTTATGGTAACAGCACACTCGACAAGGTAGTCACAGGAAACTATACCGAAGGCTGTGAAAATGGAAATATGTCAGGAACCATAACCTATGAGGGAGTGACATATTCCGGTACATGGACAGCTGAAAACGGCTCCGCACCGGATATTTCAAGCTCATATTCGGATCTTGAATTTCCAGCCGCTTCATCATCAGATATAGTTTATGCCGTATATACTGCATCAGACAGCTATGAATATTATTTTTATTCATACATGAGCGAAATGGAGCTGTTGTCATTATTTGCTGAGTTTGAATTTTATAAATAAGAGAGATGAGACGCTGATGCAAAGTATTGCAATACTTGGGGGTACCTTTAATCCCATACATAACGGACATATAAATCTGGCGCAAAAAGCCATGGAACAATACGATTTAGACGGTATTCTTATTATGCCAAATAACAAGCCGGATTATAAATCAGATAAGGGTATCGCCTCTGCGGCTGACAGATGTCATATGATACAGCTTGCCATAGAGGATTATCCTTATATGAGTCTGTCCGATTTTGAGATAGCACGAGATGGCATTACCTATACGTCGGATACGCTCAGACTTTTGTCTGATATATATAAGGATACAAAATGGTATTTTATCATGGGGGCGGATTCACTCTTTTATTTCCACAAATGGCGTAAGCCTGAGGAGATACTGATGTATGCCCATATATTGGCTGCGGTAAGAAATGATATATCCACGGATGCGATGCGGACTCAGATAGAATGGCTGAAGGAGAGATATAATCCATGCAATATCAGCTTACTTAAATGTGATTATGTAGACGTATCCTCAAGCCATATAAGACAGAGCATAAGGAACGGTATCGACATAAGAGGTATGGTGCCTGAAGGAATTGCAGATTATATCATAGAAAAAGGACTATATACAGATGGACAGGATTGAAATAAGAGAAAAACTCGAAAAAAAACTGACAAAAAAGAGATTTGAACATTCGCTAGGTGTAGAATATACGGCAGGAGCGATGGCGATGGTTCATGGCGCAGACACCGAGGCGGCTTTGCTTGCTGGGCTTTTGCATGATTGCGCCAAATATCTGTCATCTGATGAAAAGATCTCAAGATGTGAAAAATATGGACTGGGAGTGAGCAAATGTGAGAGGGTAAATCCGGAGCTGCTTCATGCAAAACTCGGGGCATATTTTGCAAGGGAAAAATATGGAGTGGAGAATGAAGACATACTGTCAGCCATTACCTGGCATACTACAGGAAGACCTGCCATGACCACTCTTGATAAGATTATATTTATAGCTGATTATATCGAACCAAACAGAAAACCGTTATATGAGATAGAGGAGATAAGGCGTGAGGCATTTAGAGATATGGACAAATGTATCATCCATATCCTAAAAAATACCCTGTCATATCTTGATGCTTCTGACGCTGTAAAGGATGATATGTCAGTTAAGACCTATGAGTATTATGTAAAAGCTGGAAAGGAATGAAGCAATGTCAGAGATTAATAAACAGATAAAAACCATATATGATGCCTTGATGGACAAGAAGGCATTTGACATCAGGATAATTGATATTTCAAATGTTTCAGATATATCTGATTATTTTATTATCGCAGATGGCTCAAATCGCAATCAGGTACAGGCGATGTGTGATAATGTAGAGGAGTTTATGCTTCAAATCGGGAAAAAACCAAAAAGTGTTGAAGGATATGCAGATGGCGGATGGATTTTACTGGATTATTATGATATAATAGTCCATATATTTTCTGACGAAGCACGTCGCTTTTATGATATAGAACGTATATGGAGCGATGGCAGACAGATTGCCATAGAGGGACTGGCATAACGCTTTATAAAAATTATTTTTTATTGCAGATATAATGCAGGAAATGGAGAGAATAATGGGGAGTTCACATTTATTGGATGATAATTATAAAAAGATAAACCATATCGCATCAAAATGCATGAGGATATTTATCGTGCTGATATTTGCCATGTGGGTATTTGCATTTCTAAGTAACAGCTGTGATCGTGTTGTCCTGACTATTTCTATGGCAGGGTGTCTGGTATTGGCTCTTATACCTACGATAGTAATTGATATTTTCAAGCAGGATCAGTCGAGTGCCACAAAGGTTATAGTTATAACTCTTGCGGCGATTATGTGTATGCTGATGTGTTCGGTAATGTCGCATTTTTCATTGCTTGTTTGGATATTCCCGTTATTTATGTCATCACTTTATTATAACAAAACTCTTGTTTTATATTCATCTCTTATATCCACCGTAGGTATTATTGCATCGACAGCGTTAAATAATATACTGTGTGATTTTGTCGTGCCTCCTATATATCATGACCTGTATGATTCGATTATATTTCTAGCAGCCCCGTGTATACTGGTTGTTTTCATAATGTCATTTGTCGCATATTACATAGTAGGAAGAAATTCTACGACGCTGAATGAACTGGTGGAAAATACCGAGGAAATGAAAGCCAATCAAAATGAATTGATATTTGCTTTTGCGGAGATATCAGAGAGCAAATCCAAGTTTACTGGCGAGCATATCAAGAGAGTGGCAGAGTATATGCGTATCCTGGGTGAGGCCTCGGGTTTTGATGAAGACTACGTGGATAAGCTTGCTACGGCATCCATGATGCATGATATAGGAAAGCTTATGATCCCTGAAAGCATACTTGAAAAGCCGGGCAGGCTGACAGATGAAGAATTCCAGATTATGAAAAACCATGTTATATACGGCGATGAGCTCTTGAGGAATTGCCCGGGCGAGCTGATGCAGATGGCCAGAACCATCGCCAAGGAGCATCATGAAAAATGGGATGGCACCGGATATCTGGGTATGAAGGGCGAAGAAATAGCTTATATAAGCCGTCTGATGGCTGTGTGTGACGTGTTTGACGCGTTATCAGCCGAGCGTATATACAAAAAGGGCTGGAGCTTTGAGGAAACCTATGATGAGATCGTGAGCCTGAGCGGCAAATCCTTTGATCCAAAGGTTATAAAGCTATTTAAGGAGAACTTTAGCAGGTTCAAACAGGTATTGGATGAAAATCATTAATAATACAGGAAATAAATCCTTTGTACATATAAAAAGAAACCCTCAGGTCATACCTGAGGGTTTCTTTTTAGTATTGTCTGTATAAGCCGATAACCTTTCCGAGTATCTGACATTCATTTACAATAATCGGGTCCATAGTATCATTTTCCGGCTGTAGTCTTATATAGCCTTTTTCTTTGTAATAGGTTTTTACGGTAGCTGAGTCCTCTATAAGTGCTACTACAATCTCACCGTTTGATGCTGTATTTCTTTGCTCAATAATAACCAAATCGCCATCATATATACCTACATTTATCATGCTTTCGCCCTTGACACGCAGGATAAATGTCTGACTGTTGGTATTGTGCAGATATTCCGGAGGAACAGGGAAGTAATCCTGGATATTTTCCTGTGCCAGTATAGGCTCTCCGGCTGCAACGCTTCCAACTACAGGGATATTTATCACTTCACGTCTGGAAAGTGCAAACTCATCATCGATAATCTCTATCGCCCTGGGCTTGGTTGGGTCACGCCTTATGTATCCGCGTTCCTCCAATGTAGAAAGATGTGAGTGAACTGAAGAGGTGGATTTAAGTCCCACGGCTTGGCAGATATCGCGGACAGTAGGCGGATAACCCTTCTCTAAAATACAGTCTCTTATATATTCAAGAATCGCAGTCTGTTTATCAGATAGTTGTCTGTTACTCATATTTAAATCCTCCATGATATGGTCTGTTTTATGGTTTTCGTATCTCCAAAACTAAATCAAAAACAGTATAGCACATATGTTCAGATTTTGCAAACAAATGTTCATAAAAATTTCGAACAAATATTCGAAAAAGTTCTTGACAAGCAAACAAATGTTCTGTAGAATATAATCAAACAAATGTTCGTGACAGGAGGAAGTTCGTATGAATAATATTTTACATTTTATCAGTTCAAAGAAGATTTTAATTATAGCCTTAATAATTGTTTCAGCAGTGTTATATATGTTTATTACGAAAAGGGACACTCCTGATTCCAAGGCATCAAATGCCAGTGAGAAGTATTTCACCTGTATTACGGTAGAAAAAGGAGATTCCCTGTGGAGTATAGCAGAAGAGTATATGACAGAGGAGTATGACAGTACTCAGGAATATGTGAGTGAAGTAATGCAAATTAATAATCTCAAAAATTCCACGATTGTTATAGGCACAAGCCTTATAGTGCCATATTATGAGGTTCGTGATTATCAGTAAAGCGTACAGACCTCATGCATATTTTGATTGGTCATGGCCGGAAGCTTATCCGGATAACATCCTTACCTACCCTTGTTTTGTAATCTTGGATTTTTTATTTTTTCCGGCCATCCCTTTATATTACCATTTTCTATTGCAGAAAATATCCTGCCGCGGCAGCCGGGAGTTTCTTTTTCGAGCTGTGCAAGCAGCTGCTTGGCATATTCACGTTTTGTATAACCGTCAGCGGCACATTTTGCTTTTACAACTGGAAGCTGCATTTCATTTTTAAATGATATTATTTCACCTTCATTTACATACATAAGAGGACGGATGACCATGAGACGGCTCTTGTCCAGATATGTTTTCGGAGAGAAGGTATGTATGCGTCCTTCATATAACAAGGACATCAGAAGTGTTTCCATGAAGTCGTCCTTATGATGAGCATAGGCTATTTTATTACATCCGAGCTCAGCTATTTTTTCATTCAGCGCGCCTTTACGCATTTTGGCACATAAAGAGCAGGGATTGCTTTCCTTACGTATATTAAAGATTATGTCATATATCTCAGTTTGTACTACATGATATTCTACGTCCAGCTCATTACACAGTTTTGCTATTCCTGTAGTTTCAAAGCCTTCGATGCCGAGGTCTACCGTTATGGCAATCAGTTCAAAATGCTTCGGATAAAATCTCCTCAGATGAGCCATGGCATATAAGAGTGTGAGACTGTCCTTTCCACCTGATATGCCGATTGCGATTTTATCGCCTTCATCTATCATGGTATATGAGTCAATGGCCCGTCTGGTATAACTAAGTAATTGCTGCAGCTTCAATGTTTTTATCCTCCTCTTTTCGATGAATACTATTGTAAACGAGGAGCCTGTTTCTTTCAAGAAGTACGAGAAGAAATTTTTTAGAAAATGCAGCACAAGCAAGATGATATGTATGCCATCAAGGACGATAGCGGGGCTTTGAGAGTATGAAAAAAGATTTTTTAGAAACTGATTGACATATAAAAATTGCAGATATATAATTCACATACAACAACGCAGCGATGTTCTGATTTTTTCAGAGCATATTTATTCTGGTTTTCAACAATATTTCCTTTTAGGTATAAGTTGTCTTTTGACACACATGCCGACATATTTAGGAGGGAATTATTATTGAAAACAAAAAACATAAGAATTATCTTATTTGTACTTATATCAGTACTTTTATTTTTCTGTGGCTTTATTCATTTATATAATGTTCTGCCGGTTAATAAAGATATCACACCGGAGGCATCGGTTTCCATCAATGAAAGTGAGATAGAAGATATATCATATTCTGCAGAAAATCTGTATGATGATGAGACTCTGGATGAGGTAATAGATATCATAGAAAATGGCACCGATATTGATGAATTTTTTTATGGCTCAGTCTTAAACGGAATCACTCTTGATAACTTATATGAAGCTCGTGACCAGGGCAGAACCATAGAGGATCTGATGGATGAATATACAGAATATTTTTTTAATCCATCAGAAAAAAATGTAAATGAACAGGAGATAACTGCAACGACAGGTGATGCTGATACAGATGACCCGGACGCATCACTTGAGCTTTCGGGCACTACAAGCACGTCAAATTCAGCTGTTATAAAGCAGGTAACAGATATTTCTTCAGTTTCTATGGGCAGTTCACTAAGTGCTCTAGGCTGTAACAGTCATGGCAAGCTCCATAAGATTACAATAGTTACTTCAGATGGTACAGCAGACGCATTTTGTATCGATATCGGAAAAAGCGTACATGCTGGAAATACCTATAGCACATCTGCTACGACAAACAGTATCTCTGTATATGGAAGCATATATTACTGGTATATGAATCACAAGTCAAATAATGCCTATGCCGCAGCATCATTTGTAATATGGGCATATAGTGCGGGCGTAAGTATTCCGACAAGCTCGAGTGGTACTGCTTATGACAAGTGGTATTCTACATATATGAGCACAGCGGTAAATGCATTAAAAAATGACAAGTATCTGAGCGCCACTACGATAAAAACATATATAGCATCCATATGTAATGCAGTAAATAACGGTTCCAGCTGTATTATCACGACCTGGAAGAGCCCTTTATCATCTAATCAGAGGCTTATAACCGGAAATATAAGCAAGATTCCTTATAATCTGACATTTCACAAAATCGGTATAGATAAGTATGGCGCTACGATAGACAGTAAGCTTTCAGGCGCTGTTTATGGTATTTATAAGTCTTCCAGCTGCAGCAGTTCGTCATTGCTTTACAAATATACGACTGACAGCAATGGAGAATTTACCTTTTCATGTATTTCAAGCTATTCAACGCTTTATATAAAGGAGATAACAGCGCCCAAAAATTATAATCTAAATACAAATGTTTATACGCTTGTTTCATCGACAACATCCATGACAGCCCGTGATAAGGAGATAGAATGCGGCAGATTTTGTATTTTAAAGACAGATGCTGATACCGGAAACAGGGTGGCTGACAGTGCTACCACATATGCGGATTCCGGCAGATATATATTATATAGTGACAAAAGCTGTACGACTCCGGCAAAGGATATATATGGAAATTACTGCATCATGTATACTACTCCTTCCATGCACAACAAATATTGGAAGGAATGGTGTGATGATTACAGCTCGAGCGTGGGATTTTATAACAGCAGTACGGGGTGGCTATATAGTGGATATATGCCGCCTGGCACATATTATCTGAAGGAAACTCATGCACCTGACGGATATAGTATAAACAAGGATATTATAACTGTGACCATTACAGCTACAGGTAAATATGCAAAGGATGCAGTGGTGGTGAACAGCTCGCTCACAAGTGATACGGTAAAGGAGGGCAGCCTGGCTTTATATAAGAATATAGACAGCAAAAGCGAGGTAACCTATGCAACTGTAGAAGGAGCAGTATATTATCTGTATGCGGCGGAGGATATCACAGATTATTCTGAAAATACCGTATACAAATCCAAGGAATATGTCGATGAATTTCCTGAAACAGATGAAAATGGTTATGCAGAGCTGTCTGATATAGCCCCCGGCACATACTATATAGTGGAGCACGAAGCGCCTGACGGCTTATATCGCGCTGATGAGGTGGCAAAGAAGAAACTCGAATATAACAGTGACGGCAGCATATCATCTGATATTACCATACAAAATGCTTCGGATTATGGTGTGGAGGTGGCATCAGTATCAGTAAGCTCAGAAACGTTAAATGTATATGATGCACCTATATATTATGGTATAAAAATCCATAAATATACGACAGATGCAAATGGTAATAATATATCACTTGAGGGCGCTGAGTTTATGCTCTTTGATACCAACCTTATAGATACATGCAACACGAAATATAATCTTGATCTCCCTGCAGATAATAACGGCTACTGCTATGATGAGTTTAAATCAAGTGACTGGGAAAAATTAAAAGATGCAGCAGTAAAACTAAAGGGGGATGACTATGTCCTGACAACAGACAGTACCGGTTATGCAGAAGGCGATAAATGCATACCCTATGGCACATATGTATTGGTAGAGACACAGTCTCCTTTGAATGAAAATAATGAAAGATATCTGTGTACTGCCGATCCTATAGTCGTAAATATAGGCGAGCAGACATCTAGTGATTATATGGTCGAATATAATATCTATGATGCTCCCGTTTCATATGATTTGGCACTCTTAAAGGTGGATGGATATACGGATGAGCCATTATCTGATAACACCTGTGGCTTTCATATATATTCGATGGATACGAAAACATATCTGTATGATGATGCAGGAAATGATATTTTCTATACTGACGAAACAGGAATGTTAAAGCTTACAGATATAATCACTACAGGTACTTATATGGTAGAGGAAGCAGAAGCTCCAAAAGGATATGGTTTAAGCGATTATAAGCTGATATTTCATCTGTATATAGAAGATAATCAGACATATCTGACTCTATATGATAGCGAGAAGGATGCCTATGGCAATCCAGAGCTTGTAGATGCATCGGAAATAAAATATATAAGCTACGCAGATATACCTTACAGTATACAGGTGGATAAGGTTGATGAAAATAATAATTATGTGTCCGGGGCTGAGCTTGCTATATATCTGGCTGATGAAGATGGAAATTATATAACTGATGTAGACGATAATAAAGTTATGTTAACCATAGATGATAAAATGGTAACCTGGGTATCAGAGGAGAGCGGTTATGTGATTTCAAAGATACCGGCAGGATATTATATTTTGTCAGAGCTTAATCCTCCAGAAAATCATCTTATTGCTTCGGATATATTTTTCAGCGTTGGTATCACATATGAGGAAGGCGAGGAGCCAAAGACAGATAATAATCTGACTGGCGATGGCGATATCATCACTATGATAGACAGAACCTGCGGCAAGGTTACTGTATATAAGACCGGAGAGCAGCTAAACGATTATGAGACATATGAATCATTATATGGCGAATATTATTCATTCATATATGAAAATCTCGGACTCGCAAATGTCGAATATTTCATTTATGACATGGATATGAACCTGGTTACGACCATGACTACTGATGAAACTGGATTTGCATGTAGTATAGAGCTTGAAACAGGAAATTATTATCTAAAGGAAACTGCTGCACCGGAGGGATATATCATAGATGACAGTCTGAAGGCTATAACTATATATAATGCTTCTGATGATGCATACAAAAACAACCAAGATACCTTCAATCTCTATAATGAATATCAGGAGGTTTCCATCGTACTTACCAAATCAGGTGCGGATTTATTTGGCAATCTGGAAAATCTGGCAAATGCGGTATTTGGCATATATTGTAATGACAGCTATTCCTTTGATGATTCAGCCATATTACCACATTCGTGCCTCGGCTATATCACAACTGACAGCAATGGATGCGGTATTTACACAGGTAAGCTTCCTTCGGGTTCATATTATATAAAGGAGGTAAAGGCTCCAGACGGATATGAGCTATCAACTTGCAGTTATGATTTCAATGTCAGCCTTACAAATGCTGATGAAGTGATAACGTATTATATAAATGATAATGAGCCGATAGTCAATTATAAAAAGCAGGGAAGCCTCGAGCTTTATAAGACAGACAGCTCAGGAGATAAGGTGCTTTCAGGCGCAGAGTTTACGCTGTATGATATGGATGATAATATGATAGCCGTTATGATCACGGATGAAAATGGCTATGCTTCGCTTGATGTAGATTATGGAAGCTACTATCTCAAGGAAACAACTGCGCCGGATGGTTATATACTTGACAGTACGGTTCATTTTGTAGAGGTAAATGATGAAATGACCACGATAACTTTAAGGCTTATAAATGACAGCAGGATAAAGCTTGGAGTGAATGAATGGTGGTATACTGTACTTGGTATAGCAGCTCTTCTTATCATAATATCATTTGCATCTATTATTTTCCTGAAAAGAAAGTGAGGTATATATGAAAAAACGGTCACTTTTACTTACTTCATATTTCTCATTGGCGATAGGAATCATTCTGTTTGTTTCCTGCGGTATCCTTATATTAAGGAGCGATAACAGGGATGCTATAGCAGATATAGTGTCCGCGTACGAGGATTATTATAATGAGCTTGAGCAAGGCTCAGAGTCCGTATATGCTTCAGCTTCGGATGCTGAAACAGATACTGCTGCTTATGATATAGAGGAAGTGGAAGCGGAGAGTAATGATGGTGCGATTTCATTAAAGGATATAGATACCATAATCACCATCCCATCCATTGATTTGTCGGGGCCTGTATATACAGGCTCTGACAGGATGAATTATCTCGATGCATTTTTATTTGTTACAGGATATGAGGATAACCGGTATGGTACGGGAAATTATTACATATTCGGTCATCAGTCGAGGACATATGGTAAATCCTTCAACCGCATAAAGGAGCTTGATATAGGGGATGAAATAATCATAAATAAATCTGGCAGCATTTATACCTACTGCGTGACAGAGATGGAAACGACATATGTTATGGAGGTAGAAAAATCGTCAGAGGAAACAGATACACTATATATCTATACCTGCGAGAAATCCTCAGAAGAAAACAAGCCTTATATCAGGATAATGGCAAAAAAACAATAATGCAAATTATATCGTTTTGTGGTATCATAGTCGTAATCATAAGAGCAAAAATTTTTGCTCTTTATCAGGAAGGAGAAGCTTCAAATGACTATACAGGAGATGCAGGAAGAGATAAAACGTTTAAAGGCTGAAAATGATATATGCATACTGGCTCACGCATACCAGAGGCATGAGATTATAGAGGTGGCAGATTTTACAGGGGATTCGTATGCTTTAGCAAAGCTTGCGATGACTGTACCAAATAAAACGGTTCTTATGTGCGGCGTAAGATTTATGGCGGAAACGGTAAAAATGCTTGCACCAGAGAAAAAGGTTATTTTGTCAAATAAGGGCGCAGGCTGCCCGATGGCTGAACAGATGGATGTAGAGCTTATCACACAGCTGAAGGCTTCAAATCCCGGCTATAAAGTAGTAGCTTATATCAATACCACGGCAGAACTAAAAACCATATGTGATGTATGTGTTACCTCATCCTCAGCCATGAAGATTATTTCTGCCATGCCAGAGAGGGATATCATCTTTATCCCGGATATAAACCTTGGCACATATATAAAAAATCAGCTCCCTGACAAAAATATCATGCTGGTTCATGGAGGCTGTCCTACACATGTCAGAGCCACAGCCAAAACTGTAGCAAAGGCAAAGAAGGAACATCCAAACGCATTATTTCTGGTACATCCTGAATGTATGCCGGAAGTAGTGGAGCAGGCGGATTATGTCGGTTCAACTACAGGCATTATGTCATATGCAAAAAATAGTGATCATGATGAATTTATCATCGGTACTGAAAATAGTATTGTTGAGCATTTGCAATATGAATGTCCGGATAAAACATTTTATCCATTATCAAAATCGCTTATCTGTCAGAATATGCAGCTTACAACATTATCTGATGTATTAAGATGCGTAAAAGGGACAGGTGGCGAAGAAATTATTATGGATGAAGAAATCCGTGTCAAGGCAAAGAAATGCATCGATAATATGATTGCATATGGTGGTTAATGAAAAGCAGAAGAATGTGTAAGTCTACATCTATTTTTGCGTGAAACTCAGGTTTTACGAAAAAATAGTGGTAAAAATAGTGGTTTATTTCTATTTGGAGGTTTAAGGCATATGGCGGAATCATATAGTAAACAGGTAAATGATGCAAATGTAATCTTGCTTAGAAATATTATTTCTGAGCTTCCTTCGTATGTAAAAACTTTTTTCCGAGGCATCGAACCGACCACCTCGTCCAGGACGCGTATCGGCTATGCCAGGGACATAAAATTATTTTTTGAATATCTCTGTATGGAAAATCCTTATTTCAAAAATAAAAAACCTCTTGATATTACCCTTGATGACCTTTCCTCTCTGGAGGCATGTGATATCGAGGAATATCTGGAATATTTAAAGCTTTATGAAAAAAACGGCCGACGCTATACCAATGGCGAACGCGCCATTAAGCGCAAATTATCCGCTTTACGGGTATTTTATCGTTATTTATATAAAAACGACCGTATAAGCTCAAATCCGGTCGATAAGGTTGATATGCCAAAGATACACAATAAAGCCATCATTCGTATGGAGCCCAATGAGGTTGCTGATTTTCTTGATGCCGTAGATTATGGCAATACTCTCACGAAGCACCAGCAATCCTTTCATAAGAAAACACGTACCAGGGATTTGGCTATTTTGACTCTGATGCTTGGCACAGGCATACGTGTATCTGAATGTGTAGGCATAGATGTAACGGACGTTGATTTCGATAATTCTAGAATAAAAATTACCAGAAAAGGCGGCTATGAGGCTTTTATATATTTTGGCGATGAGGTAAACGACGCATTGTTGGAATATATGGAGGAAAGAAAGAAATTATCGCCTATAGAGGGTCATGAAAACGCCTTATTTATATCAAATCAAAATCGACGTATTTCTGTAAGATCCGTAGAGGTTATAGTAAAAAAATACGCTCAGACCGTCACTCCTATGAAGCATATTACGCCGCATAAGCTTCGCAGCACCTATGGTACAGAGTTATATCGTGAAACTGGCGATATCTACCTGGTGGCGGACGTTCTCGGGCATAGTGATGTAAATACTACAAAGAAGCATTATGCAGACATTGATGAGGAACGTAAAAGATTTGCTAAGGATAAGGTTACCTTAAGGGAAAAAGATAAAAAAGAATAAAAAACGGACCTGCAAAATTGCAGGTCCATTTATTTTGTTATGTACAATTTTAAACTGAAATTAATAGTTTGTAATTATGTCACATAAAATATCAGCAGTCTTTTCTATACCATAAAGGCTTGTATTGATGCAGATATCATAGCCCTTCATATCTCCCCATTTCTTTGAGGAATAATAGTTATAATATGATGCTCTCGCCTTATCTTCTTTTTTTATCAGGTCTTTTGCCTTGCTCTCAGGCAAACCGTTCTTTTCAGAAATCCTCTTTATCCTGTCTTCGAGATCAGCATAGATAAATATATTTATGACATTATCGTATTCCCTCAAGGCATAATCTGCGCATCTGCCTACAAACACACATGAGCCGTCTGTATCTGCAATATGCTTGATGGTATCAAATGATGCCAGAAATACCTTGTGATTCAGCGGTAATTCATCAGTCGTCCCAAATCCTAATGAATATGGATCCATAACCAGGGTATATAAAAAACTGTTTGTAGGACGCTCGTCAAAGCTGTCAAATATTTCCTCGCAAATACCGCTCTTTTTAGCGGCAACCTTTAAAAGCTCCTTATCATAAAATGGTATCTGAAGTTTCTTTGCAATGGCTGCGCCGATAGATTTACCGCCGCTTCCATACTGTCTTCCTATTGTTATAATTTTGTTAGTAGTCATAAATATCGTGCCCCCTTAATACAAGTGCATAAAAATTAATAAAAAACTATACATAAATTATAACATTTTCACAAAAATATGTAAATGCGTAATCCCTAGATTGACCGTAATTTTATAATTAATTTATCAAAATATTCCGGTAATGGAGATGTAAATTCTACATATTCGCCAGTTGTCGGGTGAATAAATCCGAGCACTCCGGCATGCAACGTCTGTCCTTTTAGATTGTATGGCTGGCTTTTGTAGCCATAGAGGTCATCGCCCAATATCGGGTGATTTATCGATGCCATATGAACTCTTATCTGGTGTGTCCTGCCGGTTTCTAATTGACATTCTATAAGGGTAAATTTATTACCAAATCGTTCAAGCACTTTATAATGCGTAACTGCATTTTTGCCATTTTTATAATTTATCGACATTTTCTTTCGGTTATCAGGGTGTCTGCCGATGGGCTTATCTACTACTCCCTCATCTTCTACCATATTATTATAAACTATGGCATAGTATTTTCTTGTTATCGAATGAACCTTGAGCTGCTCAGACAGGATTTTATGAGCATTATCATTTTTGCATACTACAAGAAGCCCGGTAGTATCCATATCGATTCTATGGACGATACCGGGACGCAGCTCTCCATTGATGCCGGATAGATGATCACCGAAATGAAACATTAAGGCGTTTACCAATGTGCCAGTATAGTGCCCCGGAGCCGGGTGAACCACCATATCCTTCGGCTTATTTACAATGATTATATCTGCATCCTCATAGATTATATCGAGAGGTATGTCCTCAGGAAGGACATCCACTTCCTGAAGCTCGGGTATGGTTATATCAATCATATCGCCTGTCCTTAGCTTATATCCCGGCTTGGATGGTTTATTATTTACCAGGACATATGATTCGCTAAATAGCTTTTGAAGAAAAGAACGGGAATAATTATCAAAATATCCGGTAAGCATCTTGTCTATACGATTTCCTATCCAGTTTTCATCTGCTTCTATATTATAGCTTTCCATTTTCTTTTACCTGCGGAAGCGACCTTTAAAGACCTCCTCTAGCTCCTTATCATCAATAACAAAAATAATCAAAATAAACAAAAATATAATGCTGCATGTAACATAAATATCAGCCACATTAAAAACCGGGAAATCGATTAATGTAAAATCAAACATGTCTATAACATAACCTCTGGCGACACGGTCAATCATATTGCCGCAAGCGCCTGAAATCAGAAACAGCAATCCGATACGCAGGCTCTTAAATTTATTTGCGACAAGCAGCTTTATATAAGCATATATCATAAGAACCAGTAGTATGGATGTAAACACAAGCAAAAATACTGTTTTTCCTGAAAAACTGCCCCAGGCAGCACCTGTATTTTGAATATAAGTTATATGAAATACATCTTGAATGATAGGTATCGTATCTCCTACACTCATATTTGCCTGGATGAAATATTTGACCAGCTGATCCGCCAGAGTGAGTATAAGTATTAATATTATCCCCGAAAAAAGCTTTTTCACAGTCGAGTTCTTCAATTGATTTCGAGTCTCCTTTATTTTATTCCAAAGCTATCCGCCATATCGCCGTCGGTGACATCCATATCTATATAGGCATCTCCGATATCATGAAGCAGGATAAATTTGATCTTATTTCCGATCATTTTTTTGTCGTTTTTGGTGTAGCTGATTATAGTATCTATGTCAACGTCGGCATCAAGCTCAGGGAAACCATATAATGTAAATGTTTCCTTAATCCTCAGGAAGTCCTCTTGTGATATATTACCCTTTGCAAATGAAATGCCTGCGGCAAGTATACAGCCTATACCGACACATGCACCATGTGACAGTTTAAGATCCATATATTTTTCTATGGCATGCCCCATCGTGTGTCCAAAGTTTAGCAGAGCCCTTTCACCTTTTTCCTTAGGATCATTTTCTACTACCAGGCGCTTAATGTTGCAGCTTGTCTTTACCATTTGAAGAAGCGCCGTCTTATCCTTGCACATGATTTTTTCATGGTTAGAGATGAGCCAGTTAAAATAATCCTTATCCTTTATCAGACCATGCTTGATGACCTCGCCCATGCCTGATATAAACTGCTCATTGGTAAGCGTATCCAGTGTTGCCGTATTGATATAGACAAGCTTTGGCATATAAAATGCACCTACCATATTTTTATATGAATCAAAATCAACGCCCGTTTTTCCGCCTATACTGCTGTCTACCTGTGCCAATAGACTGGTAGGTATCTGGACGAAGTCTATGCCGCGCAGGAAGGTAGCAGCTGCAAAGCCCGTTATATCTCCGGTTACACCGCCGCCTAACGCGATAAGCATATCCTTTCTGTCAAATTTGGCAAGTATAAGCTTTTCATATATATATGATACGGTATTTAGATTTTTATTTTCTTCGCCTGCATCAAATATGATTGAAATGATTTCCTTGCAGCATGGTTTTAAAATATTCATAACTGTGTCCAGATATATAGGCGCTACATTTGTTTCGGTAATAACGCATATCCTTCTGTCAGCAATTCCCTGTCGGGCCAGCAGGTCAGGCAGGGAATTAAAATCATGTGCAAAGGAAATATCATAAATTGGTTCACCATCCATGTGAACAGTCAGTAAATCTTCCATGTCTATCTCCTTAGAATATTATATTTTATATAATTAAAAATTTATTTTTTGGCAAATGGATCTACAAATGAACTTCCGCCTAAGTTCTTTGTATATACCGATGAATCGCTTGTAACAGATGCACCGCCGCTCATGCCGCTGCCGGCCATCGCTCCGCTAAGTGGAGAATCACTGTATCCTGCGCTTGCTCCGCTGCCAAGAGTGGATGAATCTCTCATCTGAGGATCACCAGAAAATGCAGCAAATTTTGAATCATCAGCCTTTCCAGCTCCCTGATATGCTGCTCCCGAGGAGCCCTCCTTTAATATCTCAGAAAAATCCAAGCCCAGCTCCTCATTGATAGGATTTGTGGCAAGGAAGTTGAGATGAGCATCCATCAGAGCCTTAAATGCATTTGCATAATCTCTGTACTGCTGTTTGATGCCATCTATGCTGTCTTCTATCTGCTCCAGCTCCTCTCTGGCGCTGTGAACTATATTATTTGCCTTGATTTTGGCATCATTTTCAATGATTCTGGCCTTGTCATTTGCATTTTTGGTAGATTCCTCAGCAGTCTTTTCAGCAAGCATCAGTGATTTCTGAAGCTTTGACTCGGTGGTTCTGTAATGCACCAGACTGTCTGTGAGTGTTTTGACCTGGCTGGTCAAATCTGCATTTGACTTGTATAAGTCATTATAGCTATGTACTACAATATCAAAGAAGGAATCTACATCCTGCTTTGAATATCCCATACCGGTTTTAAATTTTTTCTGTTGTAAATCAACTGGTGTAAGCATTACAAAAACCTCCCCTTTATCTATTTAATAGTAGCTTCCTGCGCCAAAAGCGCTGTCTGTATATGTAGCTGTCTGGTAGTTTGCACCGGCGCCATATTGAGTATTTGCAGCCGAGGCACCGTCATATCCATCCTTGAAATCACCTGTCAGATATACTCCGCTTGGTGCGATGACATATACATATTCGGATAACTTTCTTATACCCGCGTCAAGTGCGCAGCATGCACCACTTATAAAGTCGATTATTCTCTGCGCATCGTACTGATCCAGTCCTTCCAGGTTGCAAAGCACTACATCATTATCTATGAGATGATTTACAATAATCTGACCATCATCAAAACGTGCAGGCTGGATAGAATATATATCCGAACCAGGTGTAGGATTATATGTATTTCTTTCAGCCTTTGTGGAATTTATAGGAACGACCTTTGAATTGTTTTTGCCATAGCTCGGCTGACTTTTAGGCTGCTTTTTTGGTGCAGGCTGTACATACTGCTGTTCGCTTGGCTGAGGTTTGGTATAAGCCGTATTCTTCCTTGACTGAAAGGTCGCTGCCGGTTCCTTTGCAGGCTTGGTATTTTTCTTTACAGGTGCAGCTTCATAATCATCCTCAAAGTCAAAATAATCATCATCTTCATCTTCTACATCTTCATCAAATAAATCATCTTCAAAATCATCATCAGACCGGTTTATATTAAAATAATCCAAGAAACTCTTTTTTAACTTATTTGCCATCACACAAATCTCCTTTTAAATATTATAATTTCTTTCGCCAAAAATCGCGGTGCCGACCCTGACAAGGGTTGCGCCCTCCTCAACGGCTACTTCATAATCATTTGTCATACCCATTGACAAGATAGTCATATAAACATTATCAATGTTTTTAGAATTGATGTCAAGTAATAAATCCTTTAAAGTGCGGAAATATATTCGATTATCCTCAGGATTTGGCACAAAAGGAGCAATGGTCATAAGACCTTTTATCCTTATATGAGGCATATCCTTTACCTCCATTATCAGAGGAAGTACCTCGTCACAGGATAAGCCAAATTTACTTTCCTCCTGCGCCACATTTACTTCTATCAGTATATCGACAATCATGTCTTTCTTTGATGCTTCTTTTTCTATGCATTTTGCAAGATTTAACGAATCCACGGAATGTATAAGCTTTGCCTTATCTACTATATATTTTACCTTATTCGTCTGCAAATGACCTATCTGATGCCAGTTTACAGGACGGGATATATGCTCATATTTGTCCACGAGCTCCTGGACCTTATTTTCTCCAAAGTCGATAGTATCCGTAGCTTCGAGTATCTTTTCGATATCTGACAACGGCTTGGTCTTGCTTACGGCAATCAGGGTGACCTCATTCGGGTCCCTGCCTACACGCTCGCAGGCAAGTCTTATATTTTCCTTTACCCTTTCAAGATTTTCTTTTAATACAGACAGTTCCAATGTGGATGCGCCTCCTCTAATATATTGATTGATTCTCTTCTACTGTTTCTGCGTCAAGAACGATCCAGTCATATGCGGATACTCCGTAGTTTGTACCATCCTCAACCAGTGTATAAGCATCTCCCTGTGTTATTATAACTATCCTTCTAAATATCGCCGTGCCCTTTGATGTACAGTAAACACCCTGAAGATTTTCCGTGGCAGCAGATATAAGAGAAAAGGTATCATTTGTATTATTTTCGATAAAGACAGCGTTGGCATCGAGGTCATTGCCGTCTACATAGCAGTAGGTTTCATCGGTATAATATACAGTCGGGCTGACCAGTACTGATGAAATATCTCCGTTTTCATCTATCGTCCTTTGATTGAACTCATACGGTTCTTTTTTACCATCGCCTGTTGCTATAAATTTTATTGGTATCTTATATACGGTTTTTTCCGTAATAGATGAATTTGGAATCTGCAGACCGGATACCTCAGAGAAAACAAAGCTGATATCCAGATAGCGTTCGTCAACATATTCAGCCATATACTTTGTCATATTCAAAATAACAAAATAAGAATCATCCTGCTCCTTTGTCGTATAGCTGGTTTTTATAGTCTTTGAACCTCCGTTTATCGTAAACTTTATAGTATCATTTTCTATAAGCCTGTTATATTCATCCTCAGTAACCATAACGGCAATCTGCCATTCCTCACTGTCTATAAGCTTATATACTGCATCGCCGGATGTGATGATATCATTGCTTTTAAGAGAGGTCTTTGTATAACCTTCTTCATTAAAGGCATCCGCCGTGACAGCATCCGCCGTAAGGGCTTCAAAGCCATCCTGATAATAAGCGACTATACCGCTGGCTGATGAGGTTACTGCCGTGTATGATGTGCCAAGAGTCGCATCAGCACTCAGCTGCTCAGAAGCCATTTCACTATACGCCTCCATTATTTTATTTTCCAGGTCATATTTGAAGTTATATACCTCATAGAAGGAATCAGCGGATATCTGTGACTTAAATATTTCTATCTGGCTGTCTATCTCTGTGAAATAATCGGATTTCATGATGGAGGCATCATATGTAACATCGCTTAATGCTTCTGCCATGGCGCCGGTACCGTCTATGGAATATACGTTAGAGCCCTTTGATACCTTTTCGCCATCATTTATATAATAATACACATATCCTGAGGATGTGCTGTAATTTACTGTTTCATTTCTGATTGCGATGCCTGTCTCAGTAAAACCGGAATCATAATCCGATTTTACTACCTGATATGTGGCTATCTCTTCTTCATTTATGGACATGACTACACGAATCAGCATATATATAAAAATTACGCCAAATATAATAAAACCAAAGCTGATTTTGGTAGGTATATGCTTTTTGTGTTTCCTTCTCAGACGGTTTCCCATACTAGAAATTATCTCCTTTTATAAATATGAAATCGAGCAGTTTACCCACTCGATTTCATCAATATGTTGATGTGATTTATAATGCTGCTATAACACTGTCCTGATAATTTTCAGGAACCTGAGAAATATCTGTGGCAAAACATATAATGATTTCTATATCAAATCTGTCTGATATGCTTTTCATCTTATCCAGTGCAACTGCTGCTTCGTCGGTATTTGCAAATGAAATGGACGTGAAATTGTCTATATATAATTTCTCAATGTCATTATCCTGGGATATAATGCCAAGTATAAAGCCCTCAAACATATCCAGGGAATTTACTTTATATTCAGAGCAGTTTATCATCCTGACTCTGTTACTCAATTCATACATATGCTTGTTATTGTTATCCAGAAATACAACTGAGCCTGCGGTAACCTTTACATCGTTATTTACCTTGTCTATAAGCACCTTTGTTTTTCCTTTTCCTTTATCTCCCGTAATAATCTGTAACATGATATGTATTCCTCCTTAAATATGTTTAAATATTAATTTATCTCATTTACAAGACTTATCATGGCCGTATATAAATCAGCACGTGTTGCCGCCCCGGCGATAACGCCGTAATATTTATTTCCGGTCGAATCATTGACAAACTCAATAATCAGGCAGCTGCCTGCCGCGGATGTGGTGCCGGATTTCCAAGAACCGAGAGAATATCCTTCAGGGAAGCTGTATTCTCCGGAAAGGAAGCCGTTGGTAGGCGATATCTCGACCTGATGCTCCACATTTTCACCATCAGTATATGTAAAATCATATGATGTGCAGCTGTCGATTACATATGCCAAATCATGTGATGTAAATTCCTGAAATATAAGATATAAGTCATAAGCAGTTGTATAATGCTCGTCCGAATGTAATCCGTGAGGATTGACAAAATGAGTATTTGTAGCGCCAAGCTCCTGTGCTCTTTCATTCATAAGCTCTACGAAAGCATCTTCGCTGCCCGCCACTTCCCTGGCAAGAATGACAGCGCAGTCGTTATATGATTTGATCAGCAGTCCGTATAAAAGATTCTTGATATCAATCTTGCATCCTCCTACCAGATTACTGACTCCTACATTTGACTCGGTAAAGGTCACTGTTGATTCCAGAGTCACAACGTCATCCAGAGAAATATCTCCTGCCTCTATGGCTTCAATAACGAGCAGACCTGTCATAATCTTTGTCATGCTGGCAGGATAAAGCGTATCATGCGGATTATAGGATACTATAACCTCATTGTCCGTCGTATCAAGAAGCAGAGCTGAAGCAACTGACTGATAAGCATCTGCGTTTAAGGTTTCATTTGCAGATACCAGGACATACTCTTCGCCTGCAGATGTATATTCAATGACAGGCAGGTCCTCTATAGTCCCGAGACTTAAATCTGATGTTTTGTATCTTTTGCCTGATGAACAGCCGCAAAGCAGCATACAAAATATTAAAATGTATACGTTAATGATTTTTCTCTTGTTCATCTTATTTCCTTAATTATGTATTGAACCTATTTATAAAATTCACGCCAATCCAAATCGCCGCGCTCAAGAGCCTTGATAAGCAGCTCGGCTGTGGCCAGATTTGTAGCAAGCGGAATATTATGCGTATCACATAATGTAAATATATTATTTATGTCCGGTTCATGTACCTTTGGATGCAGAGGGTCTCTGAGGAAGATAACCATATCTATCTGGTTATTTTCTATCTGAGAACCAAGCTGCTGCTCTCCTCCCAAATGTCCGGCAATATATTTATGAACAGAAAGATTTGTTACCTCTTCTATCAACCTTCCGGTAGTTCCGGTAGCATATAGTTCGTGTTTATTTAAAATGCCTCTGTAAGCAATACAAAAGTTCTGCATTAACTTTTTCTTGGCATCATGAGCTATTAATCCGATGTTCATGAAATACCTCCTAATAGTTTTTCTTTTGCAGGTTTATGTTTAATACCAGCCCGATACCGGCAGATATACTTACCAGTGAGCTCAATCCATAACTGAAGAATGGCAGCGGAATACCTGTATTTGGTAAAATGGCAGTAGCAACTCCTATATTGATAAAGGTTTGTATGGCAATCAGCGAGCCAATGCCTGTTGCAATATACATTCCTCTTTTGTCACTTGCACGTTTTGCAACCCTTATACATTGTAACACTATCAGAGCCAAAATTGCAATAACAATAACGCTTCCGATAAAGCCTAATTCTTCTCCAATGGCAGAAAAAATAAAATCCGTCTGCTGCTCGGAAATAAGATTTGCATCCTTTACTGTAGCGACCGTCTGGTTATTGATTCCTTTGCCCGAAAGCTGTCCGGATCCAATGGCCATAACGGAGTTATTTTGCTGGTCCTGAGTACCTGTAGTGTTGTTTGAATATACAAAGTCAAGTATTCGATTTATCTGATAGGTTTTTAAAAATTGCGGAAAATCCTCCTGCTGTATATACCACAGGAAGCCTCCTGCACATGGAATAAGGATTAAAAGCACAATGCCTATAAGCTTCAGGCTTAATCCACCGACAAATATAACAATAATAAGCGTAAATACCAGACAAAGCGTAGTCGACAAATCCGGCTCTGCGACTATTAAGGCTATAGGTACAGCTAGATATACAGCCAGCTTCAGAAGGGTTTTCGCCTTGTTCAAATCCTCATGATGCTTGTCCAGGAAAACGGCTGTGCAGATAATCAAAATAATCTTTGAAAATTCTGACGGCTGTATCGTAAATGAATCTGATATTACAAACCATCTGTCTGCGCCATGAGAGGCGGAGCCCTGTCCAAGGATAAGTATCAATACCAGCAATATGATATTTATAATGTATAAAATCATATAGTATTTGCATATGAATTTGTAATCTATCAGTGAAACCACAATCAACCCTACTACACAGCAGCAGACACCAAATATCTGCTTGGTCATATAATCCGGCTCCACGCTGATTATTATAACTGTGCCAAATATCATGGCGGCTATGACCAGCGCCAATAATATGAAGCTGTAGTTTATAAGCCTGTATTTCTTTTCCTGCATTTCCATCATGTATTACCTGTTCTTCCTGTCTAATCCTTAGTTCTGATATATTTATTTACCGGTATGCCGGCGCATAATATTGTGCCGCTTCTGTTCTCTGTCATGTCATCCTCTGATATATTTGAATGCTGTATCCATATCTTTATATCATCTGCGGATGTATCAAAATATTTTGATACTGTATGATATATATCCTGCCTGATATCAGAAAATACAGCCCTGTCACAGCCGATACGGTCTGCTACAAGCATATTTTTCAGTCTGTTCATGGCATAATCGCCTGATGTATTTGTTAAAGTCATTCCCATGATTGCGCTCCTCCCATGATTTAGGCATGCTTCTTTTTAAATAATCTGCCAAATGCTCTCTTCCTTGTGTGATAAAAATCACTTAAGGGTATACTGTCGCCAAGTATCCTTTTGCAAATATTTATGTATGCCATGCCGCATGGTGTCTGAGTGCCTGCTAGTGGCTCGCCCTTATTTGTAGAAATGACTATGCCTTCATCATCCGGTATCACACCTATTAAATTTATAGCAAGAATGTCTGTTACATCATCTACAGACATCATATCACCGCGTCTTACCATGTCAAATCTTACCCTGTTTACAACCAGGTCTATCTTTTCAATATCATTTGCTTCAAGCAGACCTATGATGCGGTCTGCATCTCTTATTGCAGATACCTCGGGTGTCGTAACGACGATAGCTCTGTCTGCAGCCGCTATGGCATTTTTAAAGCCCTGTTCTATGCCGGCCGGGCAGTCGATGATGATATAATCAAATTCATTTCGCATTTCATCCACGAGCTTGATGACCTGTTCGGGTGATACTGCCGTTTTATCTCTGGTCTGTGCTGACGGGAGAAGGAACAGCTCGGGATTATTCCTGTCCTTAATCAGCGCCTGCTTATATCTGCAGTTTCCTTCTATGACATCCACCAGATTATAAACTATACGATTTTCCAGACCCATTACTACATCCAGATTTCGCAAGCCGATATCCGTGTCTATCATCACAACCCTTTTCTTCAGTCCTGCAAGACCTGTACCGATATTTGCCGTAGTAGTGGTCTTTCCTACCCCGCCTTTTCCTGATGTAACAACGATTACCTCGCCCATTTCTTTTACCTCCATTTTATTCCATTATGTTATCGCGCCGGATATATGACCGGTTCATCATTAGAATAGTGATTAAAAGGTAATGGCTCAAAGACTATATTACATCCCAGAATATATGCCATTACGGCATCCTTTGTATTTAGTTTTTTTCGGTCTCTCCGATTAAGCTTTAATCCGATCCGACCTATATTTATCTGTGTAGGCAGCATAAACGATGCCAGTACAAATCTGTTTTCATCCCTGCATCTTCCGGCTGTAGCAGTACCAAGCAGATGACCTGTTATAATTATATTACCTCCTGATATGACATGTGCTCCGGCCTCTACATCGCCCAGTATGATGATGCTGTCATGTACCTCCAATATATCGCCTCTGCCAAGTGTTCCATAATAGAACAGACCTGGCTCCTTTAACGGAGGGCTTTTTGCAGTTATTTTCTGAGGCAGTGCAGGGAGCATCAGGCTGTTTTGTATTGTTTTTGGTTCATGCAATATAAAATGCACATCAATACCCGGGATGCTGTTTATCTCCATCAGGAGCACGTCCCTTTCTGCCTTAGTGATATGTCTTCCCGTAAAGGAAATATATATTTCACCCTTTTCTCTAAAATAATATCCGGAGGATAAAAATTTCTGTCTTACCAGAAATATTATCCTGTTGAAATCACAGTCTGCCGGAAGCATAACTATTATCCCATGTCCATTCGCCTTTATTACAACATCGGTACTCATTGTTATTTAACTCCTTTGGTGTAAAATCTTTTCACTATGAGTGTTTTATCCGATGTTTTGTAAAAGGTTAATCTGATACCTCATTATCTCCTGTTGCCTGATATTTTTCTGCTGCCTCAGGGTCATACAGATAGCTGTATATAAATGATGCAAGCTCCTCGGCGTTACCTGAAGAATATCCATATGGTATAACGCAGGTGACGCTGATTTCAGGGTCGTCATATGGTGCAAATGATACAAATAACGCATGGTTAGGACGATTGGTGTCCTCCTGGGCAGTACCGGTCTTACCGGCTACCTCTACATTGATTTGATTTATAAGCGCCGAGCTGTCAGTATGCTCGGATACAACCTGTCTCATACCCTGTTTGATGGCAGACCATTCTGCTGCCGGTATATCTACAGTGCTATATACCTCGTTATCTTCATCATATGTTATGTTTCCATCAACGTCTGAAACCTTTTGGACTATACTCAGATTATAGCAGGTTCCTTCATTTGCTATGGTTGTAACATATCTGGCCAGCTGGGTGGCCGTGTAGCTGTTCGTACCCTGTCCTATGGCTGATCGGACTGCGTCATTATCTGATATAATCGGGTCATTTTCAGGCAGCTCGATGCCTGACGTGGTATCAAGTCCAAACATGGATGCATAAGTCCTTAGCTTTTCAAGTCCAAGCGAATCCTTATAGGTATCATCATTTCCATATGTCTCGCAGGCAAGTCTGTAGCCTACCTCATAGAAGAAATAGTTACAGGATTCCTCAAGAGCCGTAACCACATTGATAGAACCGTGTGCGCTCGGATATATCCAGCATTTGGCCGGTATCGCAATCTTATCAAAATATCCCGTAGCCTCTATCGTACTTTCGGTAGTAATAACCCCTTCCTCTAAACCTGCTATGGCAGTAATCATCTTGAAGGTTGAACCTGGCGCAGTTCTTTGAAGCGTGGCTCTGTTATAAAGAGGCGTGGTTTTGTCAGCAAGGAGCTGATTATAATATTCTGTATCTATCGAATTTGTAAGCTTGTTATTGTCATATCCCGGATAGCTGACCAGTGCCTTTACGTCTCCTGTTTCCGTGTCGACTACCACCACAGAAGCTGAACACGGGTCTAATGCAAGCATCGCCGGTGTTATTTCCAGATTTTCTATCTTTCTGTACATGAATTCATAATTACTGATGGCGCCATCCTTTAGGAGCTGATAATCCTCATCAGTACTTTCATCCAGTATTTCCTGGTCGAATAGCAAATCTATAACCTGTCCTCCTGTCAGTTCTCCTGATAATATCATATTTGCAAATATTTGTTTGTCGAAATCAGTATCATTTTCAAGAGCTTCCAAAATATAGGCCGACACGACCTGATATATTTCGTCAGTATCGTAATAGGTGCTGTCTGCAGAAATTTCTGAAATATCGATAGCGCCCAGGCTGATGCAGTGCATCAGATATTCATAGAGCGATATCTCGTTATTGATATATGATGTCAAAACCACATCATCATCAGGCACTGTGCTCCTGCTGTATATACCGGCATCGCCCAAAATCTCGCAGATGTATTCCATATATTCCTGATAATATTCATTCAGGTCATAAAGCGGCGTGTGTGTAGTATTTAGTATGCTATCCAGGCGGTCCAAGGTATTTGCCTTTGATGTTTCAAATGAGGCATATACCGACTGCTCCAGCTCCGTGGCCTTGGCAGCAGCCATTTCATCTATATCTATTATATTATTTTCAAAAAGGGCAGCATATACGTCTGTGATAGGGATGGTTTCATAATCATCAGAATCAGTAACATTTGCTATATGTGCTAACAGTATAGAGGCAAGCTCCTGCTCAATGGCGTTATAGCAATATTTTTGAAGGTCGACATCTATGGTCAGATACAGATCCTTTCCTGCCGTCGAGTCCGTGCTTTCTATTATCTCAAGCACCTTTCCGAGATTATCTACATACATGACCTCGGAACCATCCGTACCTCTGAGCTCTGATTCAAATACCTTTTCTACACCGGCCTTACCGACCATGTCATCCTGAGAATACTGCTCATCCTCAGACAAATCGGCATTGTATTCCTCGAGCTCCTCAGATGAAATATTTCCGATATATCCTATGATATTTGACATATATACAGAGTCAATATATACACGATGAGACTCTATGCTGACATCCATACCAAGCAGCTCATCCATACTCTCAGAAATGGCTGCATAGGAATTTACCGATATATCGTCGGCTATATCAACAGTTATATATTGCTGGTATCTGTTCAGCCAGACCTCATATCTTACTGCAAGTATCTTTAAAGTATAATAATCAGAATATTCCTCAGATATATTAAAGAGCGACTCTCCTCTCATATATTGAAACATCTCGAGTGCAGTTGCATTTGCCTGCTCATCGGTCAAATCATCCGCCGATGAGACACCGTATACATTTATACGAAATGTTGTAAGTGTCTGACCGGAGACATTAAACTCCATATTTCCGCTGCTGTCCATGCTTATAGGAAATGATACACTGATATCATCATCGTTATTTTCCAGGATACAGATGGTCTTATAAACTATCTGATTACGAAGTTGATTTTCTGTTAGGCCGGCTACCTCAGCTGCATCAGACAAATCAACACTTGTAGAATATGAAAGCGTATATGAAGACTCGTTATATGCCAGCAGATTACCGTTACAGTCATATATGTTTCCTCGGGAAGCCTCTACGTCTACTGTTTTTCTGGTCTTATATGTGAAATTATCCTGGTATTCCTCTCCATGCTTTATCTGCAGGTCAAAGAGCCTGTAAACCAGTATACCGAAAAGCACAATAAATACAATGGTCACAAAAAACAGTCTGTGCTTTATATTTTCCAATATAGCCTCTTTGAGGGAGGTGAGTATATCAAATATCATTTTGTCTCACTTCCTTTCTCCCATCTTTTGAGCGATTTGTTTATCGACACAAACAGCTTATATACTACAAGAGTGAGTATGGCAGTATATATCATGCCGGGGATTATGATTGTCTTCAGATATACCGAAAATTCGAGCCTGTTCCTCAGCAGGAAAAATATAATATATGTGAAGAAATTTAATACAAAGTCATCCAAAAGAATGATAATGACAGGCAACAAAACGTCTTCCACCAGATAATTCTTGTGGAAGAAGCCGTTGCAATATCCGATAACCATATACATGAGCATATATGGTCCTATGCAGTATCCGAAATAAAGGTCCATCAGAAATCCGCAGCAAAATCCGACCCACATACCCTCCTTACGTCCCCTCATCAGTCCGAAGGAAACAGTAAGTATAAGCATCAGGTCAGGAGAAACATCAGCTATTTCTATAAATGGAAACAGCGCTGACTGAAGGACAAAACAAAGTATTATCAAAATTCCCAGAACCAGTACTCTTTTCAAAAATTAACACTTCCAAACTTTTTACTCGTTAACGTTCTTTTTAAGCTCTAAAATAACCAGAACCTCCTGAATATCAGAGAAGTCACAGGCAGGCAGAATCTTTGCTGTCTTTGTGAGATTATTTGAATCATATTCAATCTCAGATACATAGCCGATTATAATGCCCTGTAAATATTTATCAGAAACGTAGGAGGTTACGACCTGATCTCCTACATTTACATCTGCATCCTTATCTATATTTTCTGCTATTAAATATCCATCTGAATAGGTAGTAAGACTGCCGGTTACGTTGCATATGGATTCGGATGGCAGAACGCATGCGCTCACATTTGACGTATCGTCAATGATGGTTCTAACCTTGGCATAATCTGTGCCTGCCTCTGTAACGATGCCGCAGAGGCCGTTACCATATAATACATTTGCTCCGACTAATATGCCGTCGTCCGTGCCCTTGTCTATATAAAATACATCAAACCAGTTTGATGTATCCTTGGATATGACTCTGGCAGCAGTTTTTTCATAATTACTATATACAGAGTCCAGCTCATATAGCGCCTGGAGTCTTTCTAATTCATAAGAATCCTGCTGATAATCCTGTATAACAGACTGGTACTCTTCTATCTGTGCGAGCAATTCTTCATTTTCCTGCCTGAGGCTATCATAATTTTGTAACGCATCTACCTTGCTTTCTACCCATGAGCCTATAGTGTTTACGCCCTTTTGCATGGGCAGAATAAAGGTATTTGTGATACTCTTTAATGGCGAAAAAAGATTTTCAAAAAATAATGATAATACCATAAATAATACGCAAATAATCGTAAGCGCAAGTAAGACATATTTTGGTGTGATATCAAATCTTTTTTTATTTCTTCTCATTTATAACAAACTCCGTTCTGACATACTAAAATAACAATTATCTCCCAAAATAATATGGTCAGTTAATTCTATACCTATGATTTCGCCCGCTTCTTTGACCCTGTCCGTCAGATAAAAATCAGAGTCACTGGGTGTCGGGTCGCCCGATGGATGATTATGTAACAATATCAGATATACCGCTTCATATTTCAGAGCTTCTATAAAAAGCTCCCGCGGACGGATAAGGGATTGGTTGACTGTTCCCTCTGACAGCATAAGAGTCTTTAGCAGCTTATGTCTGCCATCAAAAAGCAGCGCATATACCCTCTCCTTTGAGAGATATTTGGTCTCCTCCATGAAATAATCCGCTATGGTACCTGCATTATCAAACCTTAAAAAAGGCTTATAGCAGGCTTTAGATAATCGTTTGCTGAGCTCGCATATGCACATCAGCTGTATCGCCTTTACCTGACCTATACCCGGTATCCTTGTAAACTCATTTAGGGTAAGATAATTCAGCCCTGCCAGGCCCTTATAAGTAGGATGTGCGTCAAGTAATATGTTTGCAAGCTGTATGGCATTGGTATCCTTACTGCCACATCTGATAAAGACCGCCAGGAGCTCAGCATCGCTCAAAACGCCCGGTCCATATTCCAGACATTTTTCGTAGGGTCTTTCAGTCACTGCAAAATCAGTAATTTTCATCTTAGTATTCCTCCTGTTCCTTTGTTACCAGGCGCAAAGTCCATAAGAGGAAAACATACATTTATAACCGGATAAACTTTACCACAATATCAGGTTTTTTTCTACCATTTTCTGTAATGACATTATTATTCCATATTTTGCATGTGAATATGTAAGTCCTCCCTGAAAATATACGGCATAAGGCTCTCTTATAGGCGCATCTGCGCTTAACTCTATTGATGAGCCTGAGACAAATGCTCCTGCTGCCATAACCACAGGTGCATCATATCCCGGCATATCCCACGGCTCCGGTCTGACATAGCTGTCAACTGGGGCTGCTGCCTGTATGCCCTCACAAAATGCTACCACTCTCTCCGGACTGTTAAGTGTCACTGACTGTATGATATCATATCTCGGTTCATCCTTATCTGGTACCGTGACAAAGCCAAGACCCTGATATACATTTGCCGCAAATATCGCGCCTTTAAGCGCGGAGGCTGTAACCTGCGGTGCCATAAAAAGCCCCTGTGCGAATAGCTTCGTATTATTTAATGACGCGCCTACCTCCTTGCCGAGTCCCGGCGTGGTAAGTCTGAAAGAAGCATTTTCCACATATTCCTTCCTGCCGCAGATATATCCACCGATTGGCGCCAGACCGCCGCCTGGATTTTTGATGAGTGAGCCTGCAATCAGATCAGCTCCTACATCTGTAGGCTCTTTTTCCTCTACAAACTCGCCATAACAGTTATCTACCATACAGATAATATCAGGATTTATGCTCTTGACAAAGGCTATTGCTTCTCCTATTTTTTTTACGGAAAGCGTCGGCCTCACTGCGTATCCCTTCGAGCGCTGTATCTCTACCATGCGGGTTCTGTCATTTATCGCAGCTCTTATCCCGTCGAAATCAAAGCTTCCGTCAGGCAACAGGTCGACCTGTGCATATGTGATGCCATACTCTGCAAGTGATCCCGCGGACGGTCTGATGCCTATGATTTCATCCATAGTGTCATATGGCTTGCCTGATATGGCAAGCAGCTCGTCACCCGGTCTCAGATTTCCGAACATGGCTGTGCAGATGGCGTGTGTTCCGCACACCAGCTGTGAACGCACCAGGGCGTCCTCAGTATGAAATACGTCAGCATATATCCTCTCAAGGACGTCTCTTCCGTCATCTGTATATCCATATCCGGTAGACCCTGCAAAATGTCCCTCCGCGAGACGATTTTTTTGCATGGCACGTACTACCTTAAGCTGGTTTATCTCACAGATCCTGTCTGCATTTTCATATCTTGCCTGAAGGCTCTCTTCTACCTTCTCGCAATAATCATATACCCTTTCATCTATTCCCATATTCATATAATGCTTTTTTAGTAAATCACTCATATAATACCTCTTTCTTTAAGCTGCATTAAGAAAAATGACAATAATTTGTCATCTGTATCAAGGATATCCTTATCAGCCCATATGACGTCCTTTTCGCGTTTAAACCATGTCAGCTGCCTTTTTGCAAAATGTCTAGTATCACGCTTTAGGATATATATGGCTTCATCAAGGCTTGTTTCTCCATTTATATAATCTATAATCTCCTTATAGCCGAGCCCCTGCATGGACACCATGTCTCTGGTATATCCCATATCCATCAGCTGCCTTACCTCACCTACAAGTCCGTTTTCAAGCATCATATCGATGCGCCTGTCGATTTTATCATAAAGGACTGCTCGATTTTGGTTCAATACAAAATAAGCAAAATTATAAGGAGACGGTCTTGCAGCTTCTTCTTCATTATGCTCTGATATTTTCATGCCTGTCTTATGGTAAAATTCCAGAGCTCTGATTACCCTCTTTCTATTATTTGGATGAATCTTCTCTGCTGCATCCGGGTCTAGCTCCGCCAGCATATCATGCAGATATTCATTACCCTTTTCATCTGCAAGTGCAGCGAGCTCATCTCTATATGACATATCATCGTCATTATCCTTGAAATCTATATCATATAGCACCGCCTGGATATAAAAGCCAGTTCCGCCTGTTATTATGGGGATATGCCCATTATCATATATTTCCTTCATGGCTTCAAGAGCCATATTCTTAAATTTTACTACATTAAACTCATCAGAAGGTTGAAGTATATCTATCAGGTGGTGTTTTACGCCCTGCATTTCCGAAGGAGTAATCTTGGCGGTGCCTATATCCATATATTTATATACCTGCATGGAATCAGCAGATATTATCTCTCCATTTACAGCCTTTGCAAGGCGGATGGAAATATCTGTTTTGCCTACGGCGGTAGGTCCCGTAAGAATTATAAGAGGATGGGGGATGTCCTTCATATATGCTCCTTTCTGTATCATTGTATATTTCATATATGTCCTTTTATATGTTCAATAAGGGCACATTTGCACACGCCGGCACTTAGTGAGCGCCGCTGGCGCGAACTATATCATGAACCTGCGGTTCATTTCCCAATTCGCCGCTCGCGCCAAATAGGCTCCGCCTGCTCACGCTCGCTTGCGCTCATTATATCATGAACCTGCGGTTCATTTCCCAATTCGCCGCTCGCGCCAAATAGGCTCCGCCTGCTCACGCTCGCTTGCGCTCATTATATCATGAACACTTATCGCTCATATGAAAAAAATTACACGATACGTTTGAATTTCTTGTCGATTTCGGTTTCTGTCATGGAGATGATGGTCGGGCGTCCATGCGGACAGTTATAAGGATTTTCAAGCTTAAGCAGCTGATCTATCAGTGCGTTTGCCTCCACGGCCGTTATCTCCGTATTTCCTTTTATTGCAGCCTTGCATGCCATTGTAGAAAGCCTTGCAATAAATATATCTATCGTTATATCAGTATTTTCCTCGCTAAGTGATCCGATAAATTCCAGAAATAACGCCCTGCCGTCCGCTCCAAATAAATTTGCCGGGACTGCTGAGAGCTTATATTCATTTCCTCCAAAGGATTCTATCTGATATCCGAGGCTTTCAAATAATTCCATATGGCGAGTGAGGAAATCGGATTCGCGGGCGCTCAAAGTCACAACTTCAGGCGGCATCAGATACTGTGAATAAATCTGCTTATTTCGGAAATTATTCATTAGCTCCTCAAACTTAACCTTTTCATGTGCCGCATGCTGGTCCATGATAAATAATTTATCTTCATATTCTATCAGCCAGTAGGTTTTGAATAATTGACCGATAAGTCTGTGCTTCGGTCGTGCCTCGCTTGATAGGAAACGTTCCTTAAACATGTCCATCTGTTTAGATGCTTCAATTTTGGGCTGTGAGACATTCTCTGACTGTGGAACATTTCTAAGCTGCTCATGCTTTTGCTGTGTGACATTTCTAAGCTGCTCATGCTTTGGCGAGAGTCCGTACGTGTTATCCTCTGCTACCATATTTTTATTTTCCGGAATATGAGCCTGTGATTCTCTATTTATTATCTCCTGCCGCCTTTTTGCCTCAAATGGTTCAGGAGCAGCAGGCAGCGAGCGATGCTTCATTATACGTTCAAAGTCAGTATTTTTATTTGGTGTAACCTGAGGTATCAATTCGCTTTCAAGCAATACCTCCCGTATTGCATTGTATGTAAAATCATAAACCTCCGGCTCATTTAAAAATTTCATTTCCATCTTTGCCGGATGGATATTTACATCTATCATATCAGGCTCAGTCTGAAAATTTATAACAGTAAACGGATATTTATGAACCATCACAAATGTTCTATAGGCATCCTCTATGGCTTTTGTTACTATGCCTGTCTTTACATATCTGCCATTTACAAAATAGTCCTCAAAGCCTCTGTTTCCTCTGGATACACATGGCTTTGCGATATATCCGGTCAGATGTATGCCTGCTCCGTTTTTATCTATCGAGAGGAGATTTTCACAGATATCTTTTCCATATATGCTGTAGATTACATCCTTTAGCTTTCCATTTCCTGATGTAAACAGCTTATCGTTCCCATTCATTACCAGCTTGAAGGATATATCAGGGTGCGAAAGCGCGATATGGCATACCAGGTCATATACATATGAGCCCTCCGTAGAAGGAGTCTTCATAAATTTTTTTCTGGCTGGTGTATTATAAAATATATTTCTTGCGATAAATGTAGTTCCGATGGGACAGCCTATCTCAGATGAGGAAATTTCACTGCCGCCATGTATCTCATATCTGATACCCGTAAGCTCGTCTTTTACCCTTGTCATCAGCTCGACCTGAGCTATCGCAGCTATACTCGATAAAGCCTCACCGCGAAAACCCAGTGATTGAAGGCTCAAAAGGTCATTTACCGTCACAAGCTTGCTCGTTGCATGACGTAAAAAGGCTACAGGAACCTGTGCCTTTTCGATGCCGCAGCCGTTATCCGTAACTCTTATAAAGCTCATTCCCCCATCCTTTATCTCAACAGTAATGGCGGTGGCGCCTGAGTCGATGGAGTTTTCTACCAGCTCCTTTATCACGGATTTTGGTCTTTCGATAACCTCTCCAGCTGCTATTTTATCTATAGTATTTTGATCTAATACCTTTATCATGTTGATTTAAGCCTCTCCTGTAATTCATTCAGATAAATGAGTGCCTTGACCGGAGTCATATTTGACAGGTCTATGCTCTTGATTTCAGCGACTACCGAGCTTTCATCCGCAGATGCAAAAAGGGACAGCTGCGTAGAAGGAAGCTGCGTAGAAGACACCTGCGTAGAAGGCTTGATTTCCTTGACCTTGTCAGTAATATCAGAATCAATCAAAAAGTTGCAAATCTCTGTAGCTCTGTTTATGACATCATCTGGTACACCTGCAAGCCTTGCAACCTGTATACCATAGCTTCTGTCGGCTCCGCCCTTTATAATCTTTCGTAGGAAAACGATATCATCGCCCTCCTCCTTTACGGCTATGCAGTAGTTATTTACAGCCGAAAGCTTTCCTTCCAATTCGGTCAGCTCATGGTAATGCGTGGCAAAAAGCGCCTTTGCACCGCACTTTTTTATATCTCCTATATATTCTACAACTGCCCAGGCTATACTGAGACCATCATAGGTGCTTGTTCCTCTGCCTATTTCATCAAGTATCAGAAGGCTGTCTCTCGTGGCATTTAATAAAATATTTGCCACCTCATTCATCTCTACCATAAATGTACTCTGACCTGATGCCAGATCATCTGAAGCACCTACTCTCGTAAATATCCTGTCACATATACCTATATTTGCACTGTCAGCAGGCACAAAGCAGCCTATCTGTGCCATAAGACAGATAAGTGCCGTCTGTCTCATATATGTAGATTTTCCCGCCATATTTGGTCCTGTGATGATGGATATCCTGTTTTCGTAGTTGTTTAAATAGGTATCATTTGCGATAAACATATCGTTGTTCATCATCTTTTCAACTACAGGATGTCTGCCATTTTTTATATCGATTATTCCCTCTGTATTTATAACAGGTCTTACGTAATTATTTGCCATGGACACATAGGAAAGTGAGGTCAGCACATCCAAATCCGAAATCAGATGAGCGCATTTTTGTACTCTTTTGATCTCTCCTGCCAGCCGGTCACGTAATTCGACAAAGGTTTGATACTCGAGTGCGCATAGCTTATCCTCGGCGCCAAGTATCTGACCTGCCATATTGTTCAGCTCTTCAGTGGTATATCGCTCGGCATTTGCCAGAGTCTGCTTCCTGATAAAATATTCCGGCACCAGGGATTTGTATGAATTTGTTACCTCCAGGTAATATCCAAATACCTTATTATATTTCAGCTTGAGATTCTTAATCCCGGTCTTTGACTTTTCTCTTTCTTCAAGCTCGGCAAGCCACTTCTTGCCATCCGTACCCGCACGCTTTAAGTCATCTATTTCGACCAGGTAGCCATCCTTAAATATGCCACCCTCACGTATGAGAATCGGCGGATCCTCATTTATAGCATTTTCAAGGAGCAAATAAATGTCGTCAAGGGTATCAAGCTCGTTATATATCTCATTCAGTCTGCCGCCGTCAAAGTCTGACAGCAGCTGTTTTATATATGGCAACAGCTTTATGGATGTCTTAAATGCTATCAAATCTCTAGGATTTGCGTTACGTAAGGATATCCTTGTCATAAGCCTTTCCAGATCATATACAGGATTTAAGTATTCACGAATCTCATCTCTTGTTATGATATCTGAATTTAATGCTTCTATCGCATCGAGACGCTCTTCTATCCTGTCCTTATCCTTTAAAGGCTGTTCGATATTATTTCTCAGGAGCCTCGCTCCCATAGCAGTCTTTGTCTTATCAAGGCACCATAGCAGGGAGCCGCGTTTTTGCTTATCTCTTAATGTCTCGACAAGCTCCAGATTCCTCCTGGTGGCACTGTCTAGTATCATATAATCCTCGAGTGAATAAATCGTAAGACGATTGATATGCTCGAGTGAGTTCTTCTGGGTTTCATGCAGATATTGCAGCAATACGCCGGTAGAAATGACTGCATCTGGGAAATCGGAAAGTCCGAGACCCTCGATACTCTTTACCGACAGCTGGCTGCAAATAATATTTTCGCACATAAATTTGTCGAAATAGTGAAGAGGAGCCTCAGAAACAGATATTTTTATTCTCTCAGACATGTAATCAAAGTCTAGCGGAGCGCACATGAAGTCGCTGTTTCCTATGATTTCTGACGGCTCATACTTAGTAATTTCATCTTTTAACTTATTCAATGAAGAAAGAGCACAGGTCATAAACTGTCCTGTAGTTATGTCAACCACAGAAAGCCCATAATTATCTTTATTTTTATATATGCTCATCAGATAGTTGTTTTTATCATCCTTCAGGATCTGATCGGACATATTTGTTCCGGGTGTTACCACCCTGATTACTTCTCTTTTTACTATACCCTTGGCAGCCTTTGGATCCTCTACCTGCTCACATATGGCTACCTTATAGCCATTTTCTATAAGCTTATTCAAATATACATCTACAGCGTGATATGGCACGCCGCACATCGGGGCTCTTTCAGCAAGTCCGCAGTCCCTTCCGGTCAGTGTGATTTCCAAAACCTTTGACGCTGTCAGCGCATCATCAAAGAACATCTCATAGAAATCTCCCAAACGGTAAAAAAGTATACAATCGCTATACTGCTTTTTTACCTCCATATATTGCTGCATCATCGGTGTTAAACCTTCCATGGCTATCTCACTATCTCTCCTATATAATAAAATCCCTTACATTCAATAAGCCTTACTCTGATTATGCTTCCGATAAGGCTTTTTTCTCCTTTAAAATGAACCAGCATATTGTTTGACATCCTGCCGGTAAACAGCTCGTCGTTTTGTTCACTTATCGTCTCAACCAAGACATCTGTGACCTCGCCTGTATGAAGTGAAGCCTGCTCAGCTGATATTTCCTGCACCTTGTTCATCAGTCTGTTATATCTTTCATTGATGACCTCACTGCTGTTATCATCCTTTAGGGCGGCAGCCGGCGTACCTGTTCTTCTCGAATAGATAAATGTAAAAGCAGCGTCATATCTGACCTGTTCACAAATGGACATGGTATCTGAGAAATCCTGCTCTGTTTCGCCCGGATAGCCTACTATAATATCCGTAGTAAGCGATATATCAGGGATGGCTGTCTTTAATTTTTCCACGAGCTTCAGATAATCCTCCCTGGTATATCTCCTGTTCATACGTTTGAGAATCTCCGTAGAGCCAGACTGCAACGGCAGATGCAGATGCCTGCATATCTTCTTTGATGAAGCCATAACCTCTATCAGCTCATCAGACAGGTCCTTTGGATGAGATGTCATAAAACGTATCCGCTTCAAGCCGTCTATCTGCTCTATCCGTCTTAAAAGCTCGGCAAAGCTTATCGGATGCTTTAGTGTCTTTCCATATGAATTTACATTTTGTCCTAGGAGCATTACTTCTATCACACCATCCGCCACAAGTGCTTCTATCTCTGCTATGATATCTTCAGGCTCGCGGCTCCGTTCACGTCCTCTTACATAAGGCACTATACAATAGCTGCAGAAATTATTGCAGCCAAACATGATATTAACTCCCGATTTGAACGGAAATTCCCTGACGGCAGGCAGATCCTCGACGACCTCTTGTGTATCCTTCCAGATATCTATAACTGTTTCCTTTGTATCACTTTTCATGACATAAAGCTCAGCCAGCTTATATACATTATGGGTGCCAAAGACGATGTCCACAAATTTATATTTGGATTTTATGGTCTCTATGACCTGCGGCTCCTGCATCATGCATCCGCATATGGCAATCATCTTATCCGGGTCAGCTTCCTTCAGATGCTTCATCCTTCCCAGATGTCCATATACTTTGTTGTTTGCATTTTCTCTGACGGTACAGGTATTAAAGATAACAAAGTCAGCATCCTCTGAGTCGGTTATTTCATATCCTATCCGGGCAAGTATCCCTTTGAGCTTTTCTGAATCACGAACATTCATCTGACATCCAAAAGTGATGATGGCACAGGTAAGCTCCCTGCCCTTAATTGCCTTCTTTTTTTGATAAATCTCTCCGGCTTTTTCTATAAAATAATATTGTCTTTCGGGCTCATCCTTTGGTGCGCCCTTTAACATATCTATATCTATCATAATTCTTCCTTATCTCGGAGCCATAAGCTTTGTTATGGCAAGCTTTAGTCCATCTACCGTCAGAGGGTACATATCATAGAGCGCGGACAGGGCTTCCTCCGCCTCCATCCAGCTGGTAGCGCCACTGTTACCATGACGGCGCGGATTTAGCCAAACGCATTTTTTATATTTACTTAAGAGCAGCTGATTCCACTCATATCCGCTCATCCCATCATTTGGTCCACTGTAATTTCCATTTACGTCAAACAGCTCCTCTGGAGCCATCTGTGCGTCTCCTACTATGATGACCTTATAATCCTTATCAGTATGCCTGAAGACATAATCGAGGTCGTACCAGTCTCCGGTTACGCATTCTGGAGTCTTATAAACCTTGCTATATATACAGTTATGAAAATAATAGGTCTTTACATCCTTGAAATGATTTGCCTTATATACAGCCTGAAAAAGGTTGTTGCACATCTCAGAAAATGGCATCATAGTGCCGCCGCAGTCAAAAAGGAGCAGGAGCTTAACGGAATTTTTCCTTGGCTTGTCAAACTCCAGTTGCAGGAAGCCTCCGTTATTACATGTGCTTTCCACAGTTTTATCTATATCAAGCTCCGTTTTTTTTACATCAAGCTTTGCGGAAAATTGCCTCAGCCTGCGAAATGCTACCTGGAACTGCCGTATATTGAGTGTCTTATCATGACGGAAATCTTCATAAATCCTGTCTCCCATGACCTGAAATGCAGTATGCATGCCGGACTGACCTCCGACTCTGATACCGCCCACATTTCTTCCATGATGTCCGAACGCTGAGCCGCCGCTTGTGCCGATCCACTGATTTCCTCCGTTATGCTCTGACTTCTGTTCTGAAAGTCTCTCTCTGAAGAGTCTCTTTACGGTATTTGCGTCTCTTTGCTGATGAAAGCTGTACATTTCCTTATTTAAGCCCGATGTATCCATATCCTTCTTATCGAGCCAGGAAAGCAAATCTGCAGGCAGCTCATCATCGCTGTGGACATTTTTAAAATATTCCATAAATGCCATATCATATTTGTCATAATCGGACTCATGCTTTACCAGAATCATCCGACCTATATAGTAAAACCTCGACAGGCTGGAATCGCACAGGCCTTTATCCAGGGCATCATTTAACGTGAGCCATTCGGTCATGGAGACATCAAGCCCTTTGTCCTTTAATATATAGAAAAATTCAGTAAACAATTAAATTCTCCTTTTTCTTACGACCTCCAGGTCCTCATCCTTTTTTATCAGTACACCCAGATATGGTGTTGTCGTTCTAATTTTTTCAGGGTCGATGCCTCCAAGCATCAAAGCCCTGAGCCAGTCGATAAGCTCAGACGTACTCGGTTTTTTTCTTACATCCTTGAGAGTTCTGATCCAGTAAAAGGTATCCATCGCATGCTTTAACAGATTTTCATCGATATCTTCAAAATGAGCCCTGACTATCTCATCCATCTGGGCAGGCTCAGGGAAGGTAATATAATGAAAGATACATCTGCGAAGGAAGGCGTCAGGCAGCTCTTTTTCGGCATTTGATGTAATAATCACTATAGGTCTGGTTTTTGCTTTGATATTTTCTCCCGTTTCATGTATATAAAACTCCATTTTGTCGAGCTCCCAAAGCAAATCATTTGGAAATTCCAAATCCGCCTTATCTATCTCATCGATAAGCAGGATGACCTGTTCATCACTCTTAAAAGCTTCTCCAAGCTTTCCGAGCTTTATATACTGTGAGATATCGCTGACATTTCCTCCAAACTGGCTGTCATACAGTCTTTGAACGGTATCATATACATAAAGACCATCCTGTGCCTTTGTGGTGGATTTGATATTCCAGATATAAAGTGGCATATTAAGCGACTGACTGATAGCATCTGCCAGCATCGTCTTTCCAGTACCCGGCTCGCCCTTTATCAGCAGAGGCTTTTCCAGGACTCTGGCAACCTCAACGGCTGCCATCAGCTCCTCTGATGCGATATATGTACCTGTACCGGTAAATTTCATATTATTTGTATTTGACATAAGGGCTGTCCTCCTATCTTATTTGTCCATTGCCATATATGATATATTTAGTCGATGTCAGTGCCAGCAGACCCATAGGGCCTCTTGCGTGAAGCTTTTGTGTGCTTATACCTATCTCTGCGCCAAAACCAAATTCAAATCCGTCCGTAAATCTGGTGGATGCATTTGCATAAACGCAGGCTGAATCCACCTCATTTAAAAATTTTTGTGCTGCACTGTAGTTTTCGGTAATGATGGACTCAGAATGCCCGGTGCTGTAGGTGTTTATATGCTCTATAGCCTCGTCGATGCTTTCAACCACCTTTGCTGATATAATTTTTGCCAGATATTCTGTGCCATAATCGCTTATATCGGCAGGGATTATATAGCTGTCGATGGCTACTGCCTTTTCATCGCCACGTATCTCGCAGCCGTTAGCCCTCAAATCCTCTACTATAAGCGGGATGGCTCTGTCTGCTATATCCTTATGTATAACCAGAGATTCACAGGCATTACATACACCAAGTCGCTGAAGCTTTGCATTGTGTATGATAGGTATCGCCTTGTCCAAATCCGCATCCTTATCCACATATATATGACAGTTTCCCGTACCGGTTTCTATAACGGGCACTGTGGCATTTTCTACTACATTTCTGATAAGTCCGGCACCGCCTCTTGGGATAAGGAGATCCAGATATTTATTCATCTTCATAAACTGAGTAGCAACAGCACGGTCGGTACGCTCTATCAAATTGATGGAATCCGCCAGACAGGCAACTCCTTCTCCCATGTCATACGCATTAAGCGCTTCTTTAATTACCTTCACTATCGCCATATTTGAGTGTATACAGTCACTGCCTCCACGCAGGATGACAGCATTTCCGGTCTTGAATGTCAGGGCAAATGCATCCACGGTTACATTTGGTCTGGATTCGTATATGATGCCTATGACTCCCATCGGCACTCGCTTTTGACCTATTATCAGACCATTTGGACGCACCTTCATGGACAGCACCTCTCCTATAGGATCCTCCAGTGAGACTACCTGCCTTATGCCCTCCGCCATACCTTCAAATCTGGCTTCAGTCAGTTTAAGCCTGTCAATTAACGCTTCGCTCATGCCGTTCTTTATCGCATTTTCTATATCGATATCATTTGCCTCGATAATGGTCTGCCTGTGAGTAAGCAGTGCGTCTGCCACCTGAAGCAGTGCCTGATTTTTATCTGTCTGGCCAAGCCCTGCCATAAATCTTGCTGCCTTTTTTGCTCTTTCTCCTATCTCAGAAAGATATATCATGTCTTCTTCCATGCCTTGTATCTCCTCTTTTCTTTTTGCCTTTTTTTACAAAATACAATCTTCAGTTATGATTATATCTGGTCGGATGTCATAATCGTTCGCCGGTATCTCCGGGACTATCTGAAATCCATATGCAAAAGCCACTTTATAAAGCCTGATATCATGCTCTGCTATATATCTGTCATAGTAGCCCCCGCCATAACCTATGCGATTTTTTGCTTTATCAAATGCCGCTCCCGGCATAATCATCATAGCTTCTTCTGGTACGATGACCTCACCATCTTCCGGCTCCAAAATACCCATTGCGGAGGGCTTTAGCTCAGATAAGGAATGAATAATATAAAAATCCATACGATCACCGCAGACCTTCGGCACCAGAACCTTTTTTCCTTCATTTAACGCGTGTTTTATCAGCTCTGTCGTATCTGCTTCATGATTGTAGCTCACATATGTCATGATATATTCGGAGTCTTTATATATATCCATATCAAGCAGTCTTGATATGATTTTCGCCGAAAGCCTCTGCAGCTCATCAGGAGCCTTATTCCTTCGTAGCTTTAGTATCTCACTTCTTATTTCATTCTTTGTCATCTGAGTTATCCTATTTGAGATATTCCTTGCTCAGGATGAAGTGATCCATATCAAAGCTTTCATCCTTATGAGCCAGGAAAAGTGTACCAACGTTTTCTCCATTTATGACTCTGTTAATATTTTCTATATCTTCGCCGGACACAATAACCATGTCGGCATTTGCATTTGTAGCGATTTTGGCTGCCGCTATCTTGGTAGACATACCGCCCGTGCCAAAGCCGGTGATAGAACCCTTTGCCATCTCTTTTGTCTTATCACTGATTCGCTCAACTACAGGTACGAGCTTGGCATCCGGATTGCTTCGTGGATCGTCAGTATATAGACCGTCTATGTCAGTAAGTAGGATGAGCAGATCTGCATTTATCATGGAGCAGATGATAGCGGACAATGTATCATTGTCGCCAAATGTATCAAATGCTTCAAGCTCTTCGATAGCTACCGTATCATTTTCATTTACTACAGGTATAACATCGAGTTGTAACAGCTCATTAAAGGTATTGACGGCATTTTGTCTCCTTTCAGCAGAAGATACAACGTCAAATGTCAAAAGAACCTGAGCAGCTATCCTGTGATATTCAAAGAAAAGTTTCTGGTATACCATCATCAGCTGTCCCTGACCTACTGCCGCACATGCCTGCTTCAGGCTTGTGGTTTTGGGACGTTTAGCAAGCCCAAGTGATTTATAACCTACCGCTATGGCACCTGATGATACCAGCACTACGTCTTTGTCCATATTTTTCAAATCGCAGATGATACGAACCAGCTTTTCAAGCTTTGTATAATCCAGACCGCCTGTCTCAGGATGTAACAGGGAGGATGATCCTATCTTTATAACTATCTTTTTTTTATCCTTTAAGCTCTTTCTTCTATCCATAATCTTATATGTATCCTTTCTGGCTCATTATAGCCTCGGCAACCTTTATACCATCTACGGAAGCAGACGTTATGCCGCCTGCATAGCCTGCACCCTCTCCGCATGGATATATGCAGGTACCGGGTATCACAAGATTCTCATCTCTGACTATCCGAACGGGAGATGATGTCCTTGCCTCGACTCCTGCTATCACGGCGTCGCCGTCGGCAAAGCCAGGCATTTTCTCATCAAATGCCAAAACTCCCTCTATTATAGCATCCTTTATATACTCTGGCAAACATGAATTGACCTTCGCAAATGCCCATTTTCCTTTGATTTCTACAGGTATATGTCCGACTGATGATGAAACCCTGTCATTTGCAAAATCAGCAAAAAGCTGAACGGGAACGCTGCCCTGTCCTGCCTTATATGCCGCCCTTTCAAGCTCCCTTTGGAGTTCAACTCCGGCAAGGATATTATCCGACTTAAAATCCGCAGGCGTTACATTTACCACCACGGCGCTGTTCGAGCACCGGCCGGCTCTGCCGCTATAGCTCATTCCATTCACACAGCTTCCGCCTTCTTCTGATGAAGCATCAACCACATATCCGCCCGGACACATGCAAAATGTATATACAGACCGTCCGTTTTGACACTGATGAGTAAATTTATAGTCTGCTGCAGGAAGTCCCCTGGTATCTCCATAGAGACTCCTATCGATAAACTCTCTTTCATGCATGATCCTCACACCCATGGCAAATGGCTTTTGTTCCATTGAAATATACGGATTCTCGCTTAGCATGGCAAATGTATCCCTGGCACTGTGACCTATAGCAAGTACAAGCGCGTTTGTAGCTATCGTATTTTGACTGCCCTGATATGTATAGTATATACGTGTCAGATCCTCCGAGATACTTTCAAAGCCAGTAAAATGTGCATTAAATAATACCTTCCCTCCGAGTCTGATAATCTCATGGCGCATATTTTTTACTATTTTGCATAACATATCCGTACCGAGATGGGGCTTGTTTATATATCTTATGGAATCCGGGGCTCCAGCTTCTATAAGCAGGTCCATCACATAGCTTCTTCGCCCTGATTTATCCTTTATACCTGTATTTAGCTTACCATCAGAGAAGGTACCTGCTCCTCCCTCGCCAAACTGGACGTTGGTATCTGGGTTTAGTCCTGAGGTTCCGTTCCAGTAGTCTTCGACCATTTTCTTTCTGGTATCTGCATCAGCACCACGTTCTAAAATAACAGGTTTGTAGCCCATCTTTGCGAGATGCAGTCCGCAAACTAGTCCGGCTGGACCTGCCCCGATTATGACAGGCGGCTCGGTCATGAGTTTTGCAGGTGATGGTGTGAAGCTGTATTTTTCCTGCTTTGTTAACATAATATTTTTATTGTGAACTTTTCTGATTACAAATCTTTCATCCTGTAGGAATACATTCACGGAAATGATATATCTTATATTTGCCTTGTCTCTGGCATCTATTGACTTTTTGAAATATTCATATCTGAAATCTCCGCCATATCGTAAGCTTTTTGCTATTTCTGACTTCAGATGCTCTTCCGTATAATCAATCGGAAGCTTTATATTATTTATTCTAATCATTTCCTGCACTCATTCCTGCCTTTATACCGGTCGCTATGGCCCACATAATATTATATCCGCCGCAGATTCCATCCACGTCAAGCAGTTCTCCCACGATATAAAGACCATGGCTGCCTTTTACCATCATATTGATCGGATTTATCTGTCTGACATCTATGCCGCCCTTCATCACCTGACAGTCGTTCATGTCCCCTGTCCCTGTCACATGAAATATCATCGACTTCATGTTATATGCCAGCTTGTTTATCATTCTGGTATTCTCAGACAAATCCTCCATTTTCATCTTATTGATATTATTTTTTTTAACGATAAACTCAGCCAGCCTGTCATTTATCAGCCCATTAAGGCAGGCATTTACTGTCCTCTTGCCATGAGCTATGGCATATTCAAAGAGATAATCCTTCAGCGCATCCTTTTTCATATCCGGGACTAAATCTATATATAGGATGGGACGTCTGCCTTTATATAACATTTCCTGCGCCATAGATGAGAGATTATATATCATAATGCCGGATAAAGCATCTCCGGCAAATTGCAATTCGCCTGTCTGTTTCTGATAGAATAAATTTTCATCATAAAGCGACGCCTTTGCTCTGTTTCTCACACCATTTAGACTGCTGATATCATCAGATACATATAAACGGCATAGTGCCGGAGCTATATGTTTAGTCTTAAGACCCAGCTGCCTGCATAATGAGATGCCGCTCTCACTTCCTCCAAGCTTGGGAGCGGAGCTGCCTCCACAGGCCAGTATCAGCTTTTGTGTTATATATGTATTTTTGTCTGTTTTTATCGTGTAGCTTTGTCCGTCATATGCTATATCCGTACAGCTTTCTTCAAGTGCCAGAGCTATTCCTTCGGATTTTATCGCATCAGCAAATGCCCATACTACTGTGGATGCCTGCCCGGATACGGGATAATACCAGCCGGTATCAGATGCATGAACCGGCACACCAAGCCCTGTTACAAAATCGTTTACCTGCATGTAGGCTGCATTGTTTATGACCTGATATGGAAAATACTCATCCTCGCTGTTATAGCATTCCAAATCCAGATGATTATTTGACAGGTTGCATCTGCCATTTCCTGTGGCATAGAGCTTTCTGCCGAGCTTTTTATTTTTATCTATTATCAAAACGGAACGCCCTGCCCTTGCTGCGGTGATGGCAGCAGTCATGCCGGCAGGTCCCGCGCCGATTACTATTATCTCATAATTCCGCGGTTTATTTTCCGATTTGTCACTCATTTTCGTATACTCCTTCATATGAAGCTCCTTTAGGTGAAATCATATCTTTACTTCAAAAAAATCAGCTTTTATTTTAACATTAACTGGTGCACGATTCAAGAAAGGTATATAATTCTTCGGCACCGGAAAATGATATCTGTTCCTTGATAAGCTTTCTGGTTGTTGTATCGAGCGTCTCTACAGAGATATTTGTATAATCATATATCGTGCCGTCTCTATAGCATATGACCAGATAACCATTCTTTTCCTTGACAAAATATCCTGTCACGGCTTCGCTGTCATACCCTTCCGCGTCAGATGGTGTATTTTTATCTGCAACCGCTGCATCTGCTTCTATATCCTCTTTGGCATCATCGGTTAGATGATTTTCGGTGCTTTCAGATATATAAGCATAGGAATCACCGGCTTCGTCTGCATATTTCTTTATGCTTTCACTCATCAAAATCGATACTACAGCTATCACGGCCATACCCGAAATGATTCCAAAAATTATTCCAAATATATAATTTTTCATCAAATACCTTCTCCAGTTCATTGAAATTTAATACGTTTCTTTGTTTCTGTGTGTATTTATATACATAAATATAGTATTTATAATTTGGAGAAAAATATTTTAGAAAGTCTGCGGTAAAAAATGGAAAAAGGAGCTTCCTTTTGGAAGCTCCCCGTCTTTTATTCCCATGTTACATTTTCTGCTTCATCCTCTTCAAAGACTGTAACCCATGTCTTGCCCGGATTAAGCGTCAGCTCATTTCCATCCGCCGTATAATATTTGGTTTGGGCGGTAGATGATGTCTTCTTCCATGTGATAGGAATTATGACACCATTTGAAGCATATAGTCCGTCGCCTGATGAAACCAGATCGATTTCCTGTCTGTCATGGTCATCTATACTGGTATAATGTGCAAACTGGATGATTATATTTTCAAATGCAATCTGCTCGCCCGTATTTTCATCTATATGAGCCTCGCCATACTGGAATCTGTAATACAGTCCGTCGTCTGAATTATATTCAAACCATGGCGCTCTACTGCTGTTAAAGGTTGTCGTAATCTTGTTTGCCGTTTCGCCATCTGCAGGGGTTGTAACCTCTTCATTAAACTGGAACTTGCTCTCAAAATCCTCATCATGCTCGGTGGAATAACCCTTGTATTCTATACCGGCTACCAGCATCGCTCCTGTGGTATATACATTATGTGGCGCAACCTTATCCGATGCCCTGTAAAATACCGTGCTGCCCTCTGCATCCAGTCCGCTCAAATGATCTATACCAGTTTCTTCAAGTATTTCCTCGCCCTGAGGTGATTGTCCATAGTGTACATATATCGCATCAAATTCTATCGATTCAGTAACATAATATGGACGACAGCTGCGGACGGAGCCCAACTTTTCAATATTTTCATAATCACTGTAGATTGCGAGCAGTCTGGTAATTCCACCCTCTACCTTAAATTCATAAATAATATCCGCATCCGCTATGCCTGCCTGAGGTATCGCATCTCCGATATTATTTATCATAACTGCAAGCGGTCTGCCATATTCCTCGGTACGGTCGGTATTCCACTCGCCCGTCAGGTCATTATAATATCCTTCATGTACTATCTCAGGTTCCTCTGTCACTGTGGTCTCTTCAGCAAATTCTGCTTCGGTAACATCAATGACAGCCTCCGTAGTCGTAGTATCCTTACCACAGCCGCCAAATAACATCGCAGCTGCAAAAATCATAGTATACCCAATTAATCTACTTTTCTTCATAGTCTCTGGTGTATCCTTTCATATTTAGTATTTTTTCTTGGAGTTCCTCCATCAGCAGGCGTTCTCCATCATCTATATGATCATATCCTGACAGGTGCAGCATACTGTGCGCTACCAGAAATGCCAGCTCTCTGGTGGTTGAATGGTTATAGCTTTCAGCCTGCTCATATACCTTGTCCACAGATATGACGATATCTCCCAATATAAGCTCCCCGGTATCGGGGTCAAATATTCCCGGTTCATCAGTCAATCCTTCATCAAAGACTCCCGGTGTGTCAAATTCCAGCATCGGGAATGACAAAACGTCAGTAGGTGCATCTATCTGCCTTTTGCTGATGTTTATTTCCTTGATTTGGGAATTATTAGTCAAAAGAACGTATACGCTGCATTCGTATGGGCATTTCAGGAAATCAAGTGCAGCTTCTACCGTAGCATTTATTACATTCTCATAATCCTTTATATTTATCGTACCGTATTCATTTTCAATGCTTACTGCCATTGTTTTTTGCTCCCGTTATTTCTGTTATTTTTATTTGATGAAGGCTGTCTGCTCTCATATGCTTCGTAAGCATTTACTATCTTTTGAACCAGCGGATGTCTTACAACATCCAGGCTTGTCATCCGGCAGACGCTTATTTCATTGATATTTTTTATGACTGAAAGCGCAACCTCAAGGCCTGACCTTGTATCGCCTGCCAGATCCTTTTGAGACAGGTCGCCTGTGATAATAGCCTTCGATCCGAAGCCTATACGCGTAAGAAACATCTTCATCTGTGCAGGTGTAGTATTTTGTGCTTCATCGAGTACTATATAAGCATTATCCAGAGTACGTCCACGCATATATGCAAGCGGTGCGACCTCTATCAGTCCCTTTTCCATATTTTTCATGAAGCTTTCTGCACCCATGATCTCATAAAGCGCATCATATAAAGGCCTAAGATATGGATCCACCTTACTTTGCAAATCTCCCGGCAGAAATCCAAGCTTTTCTCCTGCTTCTATGGCCGGTCGGGTAAGGATAATCCGGTTTACCTCGTTATTTTTAAATGCTGTTATGGCCTTTGCCATGGCGAGATAGGTTTTGCCTGTTCCCGCAGGTCCTATGCCAAAGACTATCATCGAATGATCTATCGCCTTGACATATGCCCTCTGTCCCATGGTTTTGGGCTTTACAGGCTTGCCCTGTGTTGTATGGCAGATGATGTCCTTATCAAGCTCCGCCATATCAGATCTATTATCCGATGCTCCCGAATCTGCAAGTGAGATGGCATAATTTAATCGCTGCTCATCTACCTCCGTTCCTCTGTCAGCGAGCGCAAATAACTGCTCTAAAACGTCAGTAGCCTTGCGGACTGCATCCTCATCACCCGATATCTTTAATTTATTATCCCTTAAAATCATGGAAACATTAAAATGCTTTTCAATTTTTTTTGCATTAGAATCAAACTGACCAAATACATTTTGGATATATTCTGATGTTACTGTCATCGCACTCGAGATATTACTCAATGGTTTCTTCCTCATCATTTCCTATGTTGTCGTAGGAAAAGGTATCAAGCTCTACTGATACTCCCACAGGTTCGATAACCTTTATGCTTCCTGCGGCAACGCATTTGTCATTTTCAATAGTTATTTTAACATTATTTGATAGTATTTGCACCCCTTTTTCCTGCAAATCGCTGATAAATTTATTTAGGGCGCTTTCCGCCCTGTAAGTTGCCTCATCCTCAGTATATACGTCATAGACCAGTTCATATTCCTTTTCGGTATTTTTTATAACAGACAGGGGAAGGTAGAAATCCTCTCCTATGTGAAGGAAATATTCCTCTTCCTGCATATCCGAAGCCTCATATTCTTTATCGCCGCCGCATAATGTCAGATACTTGTTAAAAAATCCAAGCGTATATCCGCTTTTTGTTTCTCCCGTATATTCCTTTGTACTGTAATTCATCGAAAATGTGACATTATACTTATATTCCGTCATGCCATATACAGTGCCCTTTGCTGCGACATATACCGTGTCAAGCACCTCTTCATTATCGTCATATAGATAGACCGCTCCCGATATCAATATGTCGCCTGCTTGCACCTCATCTCCAGAGCACACCACGGGTGTTCCGGCCGCAGTTACTATCGATGTAATGGTGCAATCCTTTACAGCTACAACGTTTGATGCTGTATCAAGGCTGGTATCCGTATATACATCGAGGCTTTCCTTGATATTTACATAAAGCCTCGTGCCTGATATGGCACAGCTTACCCATGCTATATCAGGATAATCATTTCTCAAGGCTTTTTCTATCTCCTCGCAATCCACCTTACTTTTAAATGAGCCATATACGTCGAAATTTTGATTTATATAATCTGTTATTTCCTCTGATGTATAGCTATGGCTGCCGCCTATTGAGATATTCCAGATAAAGAGAGACTGAAAGAGAATCAGACCTGCACAAATAAACAGGCCGATAAAAAGCATTACCCTTCTTTTATAATTCCTAAAAATATAATGTAAACCATATTCCTTTATGACATTCAAAGTGACATCGGCCTTTAAAGCCACGGCATTCGCGGCGTCCAAATCATTTTTATTTATAAATCCTGTGGCCTTATTCTCACCTTCAGATATATCCCATAGCAATATATTTCTTGCCATACACAGATTGAAAAATCTGGTAATTTCGCTGCCGGTAATCTTAAGCCTTACGAATCCTTTGATAAATTTATTTAAAATAACAAACATATTCCTACACCACATCTATGAAGCTTACACCATCTATATGTCCGGTAATTCTTATCTCCAGGTGGTCATAATATTCTATAAAAAGTCCCCTGCCACATATCGATATATTATTCCTGCGGTTTTTTATTATGATTTCATTGTCACAGTACTTTAGTATGCATTTGAAATTTTCTATATAAATGGTTTTGTTATTATGAATAGTTATTTTAGATGAGCCGCCGAATATGTCCGGTGTAAGCACCAGATTATCCGGCAGACATCTGTTCCTAAAGGGTAGCTTCATGCCGTTTTCCATTTTTCATATATTTATATAATTATATGAAGATGAATGAAAAAGAATGCTCCTCGGCGCATTCTCCCCTATAAGATAAAAAAGAGTACCGAAGTTTTTACTTCAGTACTCAAAAAAATCTTATTATCTGATTTATTTATACTTGCGCTTTCTTGCTGCCTCTGATTTCTTTTTACGCTTTACGCTCGGCTTTTCGTAATGCTCTCTCTTACGAATCTCCTGCTGGATACCGGCCTTCGCACAATTTCTCTTGAATCTGCGAAGAGCGCTATCTAATGTTTCGTTTTCTTTAACTATTACATTTGACATTCTCTCACCTGACCTCCCTCCAGTTGTGTACTATGCTAACCACAAATAACAACTGTTTGGGTTTTTTATTTAAGCACGAATTTGATTATATCACATTTTCTTAAAACGTCAACAAAATTTAAGATTTTTTTAAGATATTTTACCGTGAAGTTACAGCGTATCCTTACGAAAACTATTATTCGTTATATGGAATTATATAATATCTGTATCCGTCACAGGTATAATTTATCGTATTATAATAGGTCAGGGTCTGAATGGTTTTTTTATAGCTGTCCTCTATTCTGCTCCAATCCTTAGTACTAAGGAAATCATATGAATCACGATTATTATACGCTTCAAGCACCGGTACCACACCGATTACTTCGTTGTTCCAGTATGTATATACAGGAGCGACAGCGACTTCAGAGATATCCATATCCTCGCCCTGTTTGGTAAATGTGATGTCAGTTATCATGCCGATATCCTTCATTATGCCATCCCTGTATACCTGGCTCGACACAAAATTCCCCTGAGAATAAAGTATAACTACCGTGCGGGAGTTTCCATCATCATCCGTAACATTACGTATATCCATAGGCTGTATGACATGAGGATGACTGCCAAGTATGACATCGGCGCCGGCATCTATGAGCCCTTCTATCGTACTTATCTGATTTTCGTCAGGGAGGGACTGATATTCCGTGCCTGCATGGAGCAGCACCAGTACAAAATCAGCACCGGCATCCTTTAAATCACTGACCTGCTGATACATCTCTTCAAGCCTTTCCTCTGAGTAAAGCTCTAAGGTATTTATACTATATGTCTGATCGGCTGCGACAGTAAATCCGTTTAATGAATATGTATAGGCACAAAAGCCAAATTTGATACCATTAATCTCCTGAATGCACAGAGTCTGCTGCTCCTCTTCGGATCTTGCCGTACCTGTGTGAAGAAGTCCGGCGGCGTCCAGATAATCCAGGGTTGAATAAACACCGGACTGCCATGAATCAAGTGAATGATTATTTGCAGTGCCTACCAGATCGATACCTGCCTCCTTGAGATTTTCTGCGAGCACCTCTGGCGAATTGAAGCAGGGATAATCCGCATATCCGTGTACATCAGTGCTCTGCCCGTTATATCTGCCTGCAAAGGTAGTTTCGAGGTTTGCAACGGTAAAATCAGCATGACTTAAGTATTCTGTCACATATTGAAATTCCTCCAGATAATCAAAGGTATCTGTTGCGCTGTCGTAACCACGGTTAATCTGCCATGAATGCAGCATGACATCACCTATAGAGGTAATGGTTGCCATATATATGGTATCGTCCGCGAGAACCTCTGTATCCTCCAAAAACAATGCATCGCCTATAGTAAGTACGGTACCGTCTGCATCTGAGGCAGAAGAAGCATCCTCTTCCTTTTGCAGCTTTGGATGCTTCTCATCTCCCTTGGATTTATTTAGTTTCACACATTCTGCTATGATAGTGATTATGCTAATGATAATCACCATGCATATAAGTTTTTTCTTCATAGGATAATTTATTTTTTATCTGATTTGTAGCCTCAAGAACTGCCTGATCCAGGGCAGCCTTTATACCCTGTGGATCTTTGCCTCCGGCCTGCGCCATACTTGGACGACCACCGCCGCCACCGCCTACAAGTGGAGCTGCTGTCTTTATGATGCTTCCTGCATTAGCTCCTGCCGCTACAGCACTGTCTGTTGCCATCGCAATGAGATTTACTCTGCCACCCTTTTCTGAGGCAAGGATAATTACTGCATCTTTGAGCTTGTCTTTAAATTCATCTCCTAGTGTCCTAAGCGAATTCATATCCGTATCAGCAACATTTACCGGCAGTATCTTTATACCATTTACATCTATGGCATCATTTAAGACATTTCCTGTAGCATCCTTTGCTATTTTATCCTTGAGCTTATTATTTTCTGCTGTCAGTGCTTTTATCTCAGCCATCATGGCGTCGATACGCTCAGAAAGCTTTGAAGGCTCAGTCTTTGCAGCCGCAGCAGCAGCTTTTAGCTCGTTTTCGAGCTGCCGATAGTATTCAAACGCTCCAACTGAGGTCAGTGCCTCTATACGTCTGACACCTGCAGCAATACCTGACTCTGAAATAATCTTGAAGCTTCCTATGGTACCCGTATTTGGTACATGTGTACCTCCACAGAATTCTATCGAAAAATCGCCCATAGATACAACACGAACTGTCTCGCCGTATTTCTCGCCAAACAGAGCCATAGCTCCTGTTTTCTTTGCATCAGCAATATTCATAACCTGTGTATTTACAGCGATATCCTCAGCGATTTTTTCATTTACTATAGCTTCCACGCGTGCTATCTCATCTGCGCTTAATGACTGATTGTGAGTAAAATCAAATCTCAATCTGCCCTCTGATACATATGAGCCCGCCTGCTCTACATGGTCTCCAAGCACCATTTTAAGCGCCTTTTGCAGAAGATGTGTAGCAGAGTGATTCTTACATATCAGTGTTCTCCTGTCCTTATCGACCTTGAGCTCAGCCATATCGGAGGTCTTTAGCTTACCTGAGATAACCACGCCTAAATGAGCTATCTTGTTTCCTGATACCTTTATCGTATCATTTACCTGAAATACACCGGTAGCAGTCTCGATGATACCTGTATCTCCGATCTGTCCACCCATGGTGGCATAAAAAGGTGTCTCTGCAGTTATGATGGAGCCGGATGTACCCTCAGATATCATATCAACTATGGCAGATGACTGCTGTCCGTCCTCATCGCAATCAGCCGTAATAACAGCTATAGGACACTTATATTCTGTCTTATCATATCCGTTAAAGGAGCTAGTAATGGACGTGTCGATCTGCTCATATATCGTAGCGTCTGCGCCCATATAATTTGAGACCTTTCTGGCATTTCTGGCAGTCTCTCTCTGAACGCGCATGCATTCATCAAAGCCCTCTTTATCTACGCCTATACCCTTTTCTTCGAGTATCTCCATCGTCAGATCAAGTGGGAAACCATAGGTATCATAAAGTTTAAATGCCTTATCGCCTGATAAAACCTCAGCACCATTTTCTTTAACCTCTGTCATATATTCATCGAGGATAACGAGACCCTGGTCTATCTTTTTATTAAAGTTTTCCTCTTCGGTATTTATACAGGATATGATATGAGCCTTCTTTTCGGAAAGCTCAGGATAGGCATCCTTTGATACCTCTATTACCTTTTCAGCCAGCTCTGCGAGGAAACAGCCGTCTATGCCAAGTAGCCTTCCATGTCTGGCTGCACGGCGCAGGAGTCTCCTCAACACATATCCCCTGCCCTCATTTGATGGGAGTATGCCGTCAGACGACATAAAGGTAACTGAACGTATATGATCTGTTATAAGCCTGATGGATACGTCAGCCTTTTCATCTGTCTGATATGTTACATGAGCCATCTCACATACCTTATCCCTGAGTGCCTTGATGGTGTCGACGTCAAATATAGAATCCACATCCTGAACGACTACGGCAAGTCTTTCAAGTCCCATACCTGTATCTATATTTTTCTGTGTCAGCTCAGTATAGTTATTGTGTCCATCATTATCAAACTGTGTGAAAACGTTGTTCCAAACCTCCATATAGCGGTCACAGTCACAGCCTACAGTACAGCCCGGTTTGCCGCAGCCGTACTTCTCTCCTCTGTCATAATAAACCTCAGAGCATGGGCCGCAGGGACCTGCTCCATGCTCCCAGAAATTATCCCCTTTTCCAAATCTGAATATTCTCTCCGGAGCTATGCCGATTTTTTTATTCCATATCTCAAATGCCTCGTTATCATCCTCATAGATGGACGGATAGAGTCTGTCTGCCGGAAGTCCAACCACCTCAGTCAGAAATTCCCATGTCCATGCTATAGCATCATCCTTGAAATAATCTCCAAATGAAAAATTACCAAGCATCTCAAAAAAAGTACCATGGCGCGCCGTTTTACCTACATTTTCTATATCGCCGGTTCTGATACATTTCTGACAGGTCGTAACCCTCTTTCTCGGAGGCACCTCCTGTCCGGTAAAATATGGCTTTAGCGGAGCCATACCTGAATTAATCAGCAACAGACTGTCATCGTTATGAGGAACAAGCGGAAAGCTGCCAAGCCTCAAATGTCCTTTGCTTTCAAAGAATTTTAAAAACATCTCACGTAATTGATTTACACCGTATTTTTCCATTTATCCTGTTCTCCTTCACTATCTTCTATCCGCCAGCTCTTTGGTTATGTCTTCCCATGTCACGCCTCTTTCAACCATAAGAACCATCAAGTGATATAAGAAATCTGAAATCTCATATTTTATCTCATCCGAATCCGGATTTTTGGCTGCAATGATTATTTCAGCAGCTTCTTCTCCAACCTTCTTTAATATTTTGTCGATACCCTTGTCAAACAGATAATTTGTATATGATCCAGTTTTAGGGCTGTTCTTCCTGTCAACTATGATATTATATTCTTCCTCAAAAACCTTAAGCGGATTTGTATCTGAATACTCCTTCTTTACCAGGTCTGTAAAGAAACAGGTAGGGCTGCCTGTATGACATGCCGCACCTATCTGTGACACCTTTGCCAGGAGGGTGTCCTTGTCGCAGTCTAACGACAGGCTCTTCAGGAACTGAAAATGTCCCGAGGTCTCGCCCTTGGTCCATAATGTCTGCCTGCTCCTGCTATAATATGTCATGCGTCCTGTCCTGATAGTCTTTTCAAAGCTTTCTTTATTCATATAAGCCATCATAAGCACCTCGCCGGTCTTATAATGCTGGGTAATACATGGGATAAGTCCGTTAGCATCCTTCTTAAACTCATCAAAGCTTATGCTGCTTTCAAATGTATTTACGCTTATATGCTTTTCCTTACATACCTGCTTTATCTCCATTATATCCATCTGCTTCAGATTGTATAATGAGATGGACTCCGAATTTGTAGCCGCAATCATCTCGGCAATCGCTTCTCCATCCGTCGAATATGTAGATGAAATAACAGGAAGTCCTACCTTATCCCTAATCTCTGATACCTTTTCCAGATAATCAGGATACATATTGTTATGAAGCAGCAAAAGCTCTCCGGCTCCCAAGGCTTTCAGCTTCAAGCCATAGGCTACCGGGTCGTCGCACTCCGTCAAATCTATCGTTACAATAATTCTTTCTGAACCAAATCTATCCGCAGCCTCTCTTACAAGGTCAGGATTACATAAGGCCGCAGATTTCATACAGACTTTAGAAGCACCTGCATAAAGCATCTTCTTGATATCCTCTAAACGCCTTACGCCGCCGCAGGCTATAAGCGGGATATCAACTGATGCGCAGATTTCCTTTATAACGGCTATATCTGCCTCTCTGCCTTCCTTTGTAGCCTTACTGTCAAAGAAGGCAATCTCGTCTGCTCCTGCATCATTATAATATTTTGCCATTTCTATGGGATTTTTCAAATCCAGGCAAGGAATAATCTTTTTATACATTATGTAAACCTCCTTAAAGTGAACCCTTGGTAGAGAGCACCTTTCCGTTTAATCTGTCGTCTGTAGAGCTTGCTTCATCTAATGCCTTTGCAAATGCTTTAAATGCAGCCTCTATGATGTGGTGGTCATTTTCCCCCGAAAACTGCTTCAGGTTGAGATTCATCTCCGCCGCATATGATACAGCGTAGAAAAATTCTCTGACCATCTGTGTATCAAAATATCCAACTCTCTCCGTAGAAAGCTGCAGGTCATATACCAGATACGGTCTGCCCGACAAATCGATGGCACACATCACAAGCGTTTCATCCATAGGCAGGAAGAAATTTCCGAACCGTTTGATGGATTTCTTATCGCCGAGCGCAGCCTTTATAGCCTTGCCCAGGACGATACCGACGTCCTCTATAGTATGGTGACTGTCCACATACAAATCACCCTTAACTGTCAGATTTAAGTCAAAAAAGCCATGCTTTGCAAAGCTTGTCAGCATATGGTCGAAAAAACCTATACCAGTATCTATTTTTGAATTACCGCTTCCGTCCAGATTAAACTCTATGGAGATGTCCGTCTCATTTGTTTTTCTGGACCATCTTACTGCTCTGCCAGCCATAAATATCTTCCTCCTTTTTAGTAAACGTCATATAACCGAAGTATAGCACAATGCTTATTATTATTCAAACCTTACGGCAATCGAATTTGCATGAGCGGTCAGCTGCTCAGATTTTGCAAAGCTCTCTATATCCTTGTGGCAATCAAGAAGTGCTTCCTTTGAGTAGTAAATGATACTCGATTTCTTTATAAAGTCATCGACGGAGAGCGGCGAGAAAAATTTTGCCGTTCCATTTGTAGGAAGCACATGATTAGGCCCTGCAAAATAATCGCCCAGAGGCTCCGATGAATATTCGCCGATAAATATCGCGCCTGCATTTTTTATCCTTGTCATCACATCGAACGGATTTGCCGTAACTATCTCCAGATGCTCAGATGCAATATCATTTGCCGTGTCAATCGCATCCTGCAGATTATCTGCCAGCAGTATATAACCATATGTGTCTATGGACTTCCTAAGTATATCCTTTCTGGAGAGCTGCTCGATAAATTCATCCACCTGTTTGGAAACCTTTTCAGCCAGCTCCTTTGATGTAGTTACAAGGATAGCTGATGCCATTTCATCATGCTCAGCCTGTGACAAAAGATCGGCAGCCACATATCTCGGATTTGCTGTTTCATCAGCCAGTACCAATATCTCAGAAGGACCTGCTATGGAGTCGATGCTTACGTGTCCGTACACAGTTCTCTTTGCCAAAGCTACAAATATATTTCCGGGACCTACTATCTTATCTACCTTTGGTATGCTTTCCGTGCCATATGCGAGCGCTGCTATCGCCTGAGCGCCGCCTGCCTTATATATAGCCGTAGCACCCGCTTCATTTGCAGCCACAAGTGTATTTGGATATACATTTCCTTCAGCGTCACATGGTGTAGTCATTATGATTTTTTCTACACCGGCTACCTTTGCAGGCATAATATTCATCAGGACTGAGGATGGATAAGCAGCTTTTCCTCCCGGCACATATACGCCCACAGACGCAAGCGGAGAAACCTTCTGTCCTAGCATCACGCCGTTTGGTTCAGAATCAAACCAGCTGTACTGCTTCTGCTTCTCGTGATATGCTCTGATATTTTCCTTTGATTTTCTTATAACATCGATAAGTCCGGCATCGACCTGCTTATAGGCTTTTTCTATTTCTTCTTTGGTCACAAGGACATTCCCTGCGTTTATATCAGCCTTATCAAACTTTTTTGTATATGCAAATAAAGCCTTATCGCCATTTTCTTTTACATCATTTACTATATCTTCGACTGTTTTTGCATATTCGCCATAGTTATTTGGGCTCCTTTTCAGGAGATTATTTAGTATATCCTTTCTTGTTTCTTCGGTCAGTTTAACTATTCTCACTTTTCATTTCCTCCGTTCTTATATCTGTTCAGGTCTGCAAGCAGCTTTCTGATACGATCATTTTCCATCTTGAGGCTTACCTGGTTTACTACCATTCTGGCTGACAGAGGACATATTTCCTCCAGAACCTCCAGACCGTTTTCCTTGAGAGTGCTTCCCGTTTCCACTATATCTACGATTACTTCAGAAAGTCCCACTATCGGTGCGAGCTCTACTGAACCGTTCAGCTTTATGATCTCTACCGTCTGATTTTTATGTCCGTTAAAGTAATCCTTTGCTATATGTGGATACTTGCTTGCTACACGTATAATTTCATTTCTGGATAATAATTCCCTGGCGGATGCTGGTCCGCATACGCACATACGGCATTTTCCAAATCCCAAATCCATAACCTCATATAGGTTCCTGTTTTCCTCAAGTATGGTATCCTTTCCTACAACACCTATATCCGCCGCGCCATATTCGACATATGTCGGAACGTCTGTTGCCTTTGAAAGGAAAAATTTCATCTTTAACTCTTCATTTACGAAAATCAGCTTTCTGGTATCTGGATCTTTCATTTCCTCACAGGTTATGCCGATTTCTTCAAATAACGAAAGTGTTTTCTTAGCCAGTCTTCCTTTTGCGAGAGCAAATGTTAAATATCTCATAATTCGATGTCTCCTATCACTGTCTTATCATTATGCACTAAATCGTATACCACAACCTTCTTTTCATTTTCAAAGAACATTAAGCCCGAAAAGTGCTCACGAATGGCATATTCTATATAATCATCTACTGTCTTTTTCACGGACTTTCTGATAAGCTCTACCTTTTTGCCTGCTGCTCTGCTCTTTGTGCCAAGTCTGATGGCAGGCTCCTGATTTGCTATATCATAGAGGATGACGATGTTGGAATAATCCAAATCTATCTTAATATTTTGCCTTGCCATGGCAAGCATCAGCTCGTCTACCGTAAATGCAAAGCCTATGGACGGCGCATCCTTGCCAAATTGCGACAAAAGATTATTATATCTGCCGCCCTTTACGACAGCGTCGCCGGTACCATATGTGTATCCTCTAAATACTATGCCGGTATAATACTGATATCCCTTCAGGAGACTCAGATCAAAGCCTACATAACGTTCATATCCGTAGCAGCACAGAGCCTTATAAGTCCTTCTCAGTCTGTCTATCGCAGAAAGCGAGCCTTCATTTGTCGTAAGAGCTGCAGCTTTATCAAGCATCTCTATACCGCCAAATAACGAATCAAAGCTCAGGAAAGCCCTTTCCATATTTTCAGAGATATTCAGCCCTTTGAGATATTCCTCGAGACCGAAGAAATTTTTAATATTTATAAATTCCTTTACCTTATATTCTTCTTCCCTGGTAAGTCCAGCTTCCGCTACCAGACTCTTGAAATAATCTATCTGTCCTATCTCAATCTGAAACTCACTGATACCCAGGGCTATAAAGCTGTCGATAACAGTAGCGATAATTTCCGCATCTGCCGCAGTAGAATCATCATTTATAAGCTCTGCGCCTATCTGTGTTACCTCGGCGGGCTTTCCCTGAAGCTTTATATTGTTGGTATAGGTATTTCCGGTATAACAGAGTCTGACAGGCAGCTGCTCGTCAGAATAATATTTTGCTACGCATCTGGATATACTCGGTGTGAAATCCGGTCTCAGAACCAGCGTATTATTATCTCTGTCAAAAAACTTATACATTTCATTAGACGGCGCTGAGCCTCTGTCTCTGTTAAATATATCAAAAAACTCAAAGGTCGGTGTTTCTATATCATGATAGCTGTATAACTCCAAAACATGATGCAGCTTCTCTATAATCTTTCTCTTTTTCTTACATTCTACATCATAAATATCCCTGACACCATCCGGCGTCTGTAACAGTTTCTCCTGCAATGTTATTACCTCCGATTTTACTTTAGCACATTAAAGTGATAATTTGGTAGCATCTTAAATGCCTTGCTCATTATATGTGAAGCGGATATATTTGTCAATTAATATTTATCTTTCTTCCCTGCATGTCAGATCAAGCTGTAGCCCCTCCAGATAATGCACCAGCGCACCATTTTTCTGTTTCAAAAAAAATCGTCTGTCAAGCTCATCATATCTGAAGTTTTTCGCGTGCCCGTCGCTTACTCTTTCTATATATGTCTTCAATTCACAAAATCTCATATAATAAAACTCATTTCTGTCTGTAAACAAGATAATCAGGAAGCTTATACCCAGCTGCTCTTCAAATTCATGCATGAAGCTGTACTGATGCTCATGGATATTTTGCAATGAAAAGACATCCTTGGAGCATTCCTTTGCATCAAAGCAGACGGGAATACCCTGCACTGAGCCTATATAATCTACAGTTGAATCCTTTTCAAAATATGCCAGGGTGATCTGGCTGGACTCCTTATCGATTTTTAAAGGAGTAATCGGCGTAGGAATTTTCTGCACCAGAGCAAGCTTTTTCTCCCTGTAATATTCATTTGTATAGTTGATTAATTCTTCCAATGAGGACCCCCTGAGTCCTCTTGAATTCCATGTAGCCATCTGTATGCTCCTGATGCTTATTCAAATAAATCCTTTTCTATCCTCTTAAATGTGTCGGGCAGAAAAGCTGTAAATTCGCGTCCCTTCAAATCCTCTGATAAGGACATGCCATCCTTTGGAAAGACGACCCTGGCGCAGTGCAGCAGATGATTTTTTAAGCCGTATTTTTTTGCAAGACTTATATTCGCTGCTTCATCTCCATATTTTCTGTCTCCTGCTACAGGATAACCCATATATGCCAGATGCGCCCTTATCTGATGTGTCTTTCCTGTTATCAGCTTTACCCTTAACAGGGTATAGCTTCCATTTGTTTTAAGCGGAGTATATTCCGTTATAATCTTTTCAATCTTTTTTTCTGATGAGTCTTGCGGCAGCTCCTCATACACCTTCACTTTATTTGTCTTTTCATCCTTTAACAGAAATGCCGAGCATCGCATCTCTTTTTTTACATGACCTTTAACTATCGTCAGATAATATTTGTCTATGCGCCGTTCTTTAAGCATCCGTGACAGCTCCTGACTGCCCTTTAGACTTATACCGCACAGGATGATGCCTGATGTGTTTCTGTCGAGCCTGTTGCATATGGACGGCTTGAACATACTCATATCCTCTTCTGTCATTATATCCTTTTCCAGTAGGTAGGAAATCAGAGCATCGTTAAGTGAATAATCTGATGGCGAAGCCTTTTGCGACAACACTCCTGCTGGCTTATCTGCTATGAGGATATCTGCATCTCTATATATGACATCCAGCCTAAAATTACCGGAAGCATGAGAAACCCTGCCAAAAGCCTTTTCATCTCTGAAATTTGCAATGGTTTCATCAGACATAAAGAGCTTTACGACATCTCCCTTATATATCATCTCACTTCCGGTTACTTTTGCATCATTTAATTTTATATTCTTCTTACGAAGCATCTTGTATACGAAGCCGGATGGAGCCTTATTTAGATATTTCATCAAGTATTTGTTCAGTCTCTGCCCTGCTTCATTATCGGTGATAACTAACTCTCTCATCAGTTTAAACTCCAAGCTCCAATATTCTTTCCATCATTTTTTTATCCTTAACCTGATACTCCTTATTCGCGTCCTTTATATTCTTTGCCTTATTTATAAAATCCGTCAGATTATCGGTAACTATGATGATATATGGATTTTTATCATTTCCTAAAACAGACATCATCTCAGACTTCAAATCAGTCAGGCCAGCTCTTTTTCCGGAGCTTTGATTATAATATAAGATGATACGGCCATTTTTTACGAAAACAACCGGGAAGAATCTTATGCCCTCATATCTGGAAACAGAAATATCAAACAGCAGATTTCCGGCGGCATCTTCAAGCGCCTGTATCAATGACGCCTCCTCCTCCGAACTTAAAGCCTTAAAATGCCTCACAAGTATCAAGGCTACCAGCTGCTTGGAAAATGGCAGCGCAGTCAGTATCGGAAGTATAATTATGATGGACTTATTTGTACCATATATGACAAATGACAGGATAACTCCCGCTATAATCAAGGCTCCAAGTATGATTATCGATATCAGCTTATTGCGTCTGTAGATGTGTAAATATCCATATTTTCCTTTGTTCATCAAAGCTTCACCCTATTTAAAAAATTTTATAACCAGTCGTGTCGGAAACAGCTTTACAGCCGCCCGACAGGCATTCATCGTAATCCCGTATACGGAAACATCCTTGTAATAATACGCATCAAGAAGCGCCTTGCTTACAACCCTGTCAGGCTTTGCCCTCAAAAGCTTCTTATAGAGCTTTCCTTCGGTAATCTTTTCCGCTATATCAAAAAATGGCGTATCTACAGGCCCCGGACATAAGGCAGTAACTGTTATGCCTTTGTGCTCGAGCTCGCGATTTAACGCTCTGGAAAATGAAAGCACCATGGACTTTGTCGCTGCATATATGGCAAATGAAGGCTGCGGCAGAAATCCGGCCGCTGATGCTATATTTATGATATTTGGAGGATAGCTCATATATGGCAGGGTAAGCCTTGTAACAGCCGTAAGCGCCTTGCAGTTGATATCTATCATGCCCACGTTATCCTCATATGATATATCGGAAAAATGACCGGCTATGCCATAGCCTGCCGCATTTATGAGTATTCTGACGGCAGGATTTTCCCCTTCCAGCTGGTTTTTATAAATCTCTATATCCGACTCCTTTGTCAGATCAAGCGGAAGTAACCGAACCTTCTTTCCCCTGATTTGACCTTTTACTTCATTTAGCTTGTCTGTGCTTCTGGCAATCAGCCATATCTCTTCGATTGTCTGATATTTTCGACTTATCTGTATGGCAAACTCTCTTCCTATACCGGAAGACGCTCCCGTAACTACAGCTATTTTTTTCATACTACATCATCCTCCATCCGGATAAATATTTGTTTTTAAGTGTTCCATTATTGTTTTTTGCCCATCCAAGCGGATACCCGTCGACGCATACCAGTACATATCCGTTAGCGAGCTTTTTCTCAGTAAATACTGTCTCACCCTTTAGATATTTGATGACTTTAGTGCTTTCTGCCGCAAACGAGCATACATTATCATATTGCGCAGCCTTCAGATACATAGCAAGAGACTGGCTCGGTTCAAAGCGGTTTTTCTTCAGCTCTCCGAGGAAGAGTCCCCCGCGAAGGGTTCTAAGACCCTTTATGTCGGGCATGTCATCAGATATATACATGAGCCTTCCATTATTTTCTTCCAACCGTGACAGATCTATACCGGATGAAGTGTCGATATGTGAGAAAAATTCCTCCACATAATCATCCGGTTTGTATCTCTTATATCTATATTCGGATGTGTTTTCCTGACCTTCATTATCCTTTTTAAGTAAAGCGACAAAATGGCCTTCCCCTTCTATACGATGCGGCCACAATCTAGCACACTTACATAGCTCGCTGTTACCGGAAAGCCCCCACTCGGGATGTCCGTCATCAAAGCCACGGGGCTTTACTATGTCGCATATATGAAGGCCTTCATCTAGTGATAAGATATACTCTACCGACTGCTCGTTCTCATCAGGTGAAAATGTACATGTAGAATATAATATTTGACCTCCAGGCTTTAGCATTTTTACAACTTCATTTAGGATGCCTCTCTGAAGACCTTTGAATAATTCCACACCGTTATTTTCCCATGCAGTAACCATGGATGCAGACTTTCTGAACATCCCTTCGCCGGAGCACGGAGCATCTATGAGTATCTTATCAAAGCACCCTCGGAATCTTTCACTTAAAGCATTTGGCGCTTCACTTATTACTGCCATATTTCCTATACCAAATAATTCCATGTTCTTTAGCAATGCCTTGGCTCTGGAATTACTGATATCATTTGATACTATAAAGCCTGTATGATTAAGCCTTGCCGCAAGCTCGGTTGACTTTCCTCCTGGAGCCGCACAGATATCCAGCACGATATCTCCTGCTTCTATGGGCAGGGTGGCGGCAGGTGTCATGGCACTAGGCTCCTGGATATAATAAAGCCCTGCATAATAATATGGATGCCTGGATGGAGTACATTCCCTTTCATCATAATAAAATCCATTTTCAGTCCATGGCACCGGCTTCAGGTTAAACGGACTTATCTCGAGGAAATCCTCCACGCTGATTTTTGTGGTATTTATTCTTATACCATGGTGCATCGGGCGCTCCAGACAGGCTATATAATCATCATAGTCGGATCCCAGCTGTTCCTTTATCCTTCTGTCAAAGCTCTCAGGCAGTCTCATGTCATCTGTCTCCCATTTTTAGTATAAACTTTGTGCTTTATATCCTTCTGCTATAATATCCAGCTGCTTTGCAAAATTTTCCAACAGGGACATATCGTCCTTCTGATAAATCGCAAAAAATTCATCCTGTATCTTTACTACTTCTCTGGCATTTCCTACTTTATAAAGATTTTGGATATTTACAAGTATTTCCGCCACGATATTTGCCTTGATATTGAAGGAATTTTGGGCGTCCATGATTTCATCTCTTACAGAGGACATCTCTTTATCCAGGGCTACGGTAGCATTTGCGGCATTTAAGAGCTTTTGCTTGATATGCTCCGGCATGTTCTGTTTATATTTGTATTGCAGCGAATGCTCTATGGTGGCCCAGAAATTCATGGCAAGGGTTCTGATTTGTATCTCTGCCTGTATGGTTTTCGTACCGTTTCTGGTATATACATCATAATTTATGATAATATGATAGCTTCTGTATCCGCTGGCCTTGGCATTTGTCACATAATCCTTTTCACACCGGATAGTCATGTCAGTACGTTCCCTTATTATATCTACAACCTTATCGATATCCTCTACAAACTGGCACATTATCCTGATACCGGCGATATCGTCGAGCTCCTCTACGAGCTGCTCTATAGGTATGTTCTTCTTCTGTAATTTATCGATTATGCTGGATATCTTTTTTACCCTTCCGGTTACCGTTTCAATCGGCGAGTACAAATCAGCATTTCTATATTCCTGTATTATATGGTTGAATTTTATCAGGAGCTCATCAACAGCCTGCTGATAAGGCGATAAAATCTCCCTCCACAATTGTATCTCCATTCATAACTACCCCCAAATCTGATATTATTTATTCTTCATGTATTATATGTGATGTATCTATCTGATCCGTCTGACCCCCATCAGTAGCGGAATCATCATCTGTAGTATCTACAGTAGCTTCAGCTGTTGATGTATCTTCCATGCCATCTATCTCAGATGCATATTCATCTGACATGGCAAGCTCCTCCTCTGTTGCATCATCAGCTCTGGTACATAAGAATATATATTCCTTTTTTGCTGATATATTATCAGGATATTCGTTAAGCAGCTCCTTTACCAGTGTAAATGCTGTATTATAATCTGTCTGCTTCTCATAATATGTCACTTCTATAAGCTTTAGCTCAGCCTGATATTTGCTGTCACTTGCATATCCATTTTGGACATATGACAGAGCCTGCTCATAATCTCCTATGCTCATGTAGTAGGCAGCATAATTTGCATAAATATATGAGTTAAAACCATATTCGGTTATATATTTCTCATATGCTTCAAACATGCTGTCATAATCATTTATCTGACTATAGCAGGTGCCCACATACATATATAGCTCGGTATATCCATCCTTCGCATACTGCTCCAGAGTTTCCAGAGAACCAGCATAATTTCCTATGGAAAAATCATACATGGCCAAAGCCAGCTCCTGCAGCTCCTTTACTTCTTCTGTATCAGCCGATTTGTACGAAAGTACGGTGTCATATTCTGAAACTGCCTGTTGATATTCTCCCTGCTTCATGTAACAATCAGCGATATAAAGCCTGATATTCATATCCGTCTTGGATGAAAATACCTGTTTTTCTTCCAGTGCGGCCTGAAAGCTTGTTATAGCCTCATCATAATCACCCGCATCATAAGATTTTCTCCCATCTTTGTAATATTCGGACTTATGCGACATAAGCGCAGAAATCATGCAAACCAGCATAAAGATAATCAGTCCTGCCAATATGACAAAGAGTGCTATCTTTCTATAATCCAGTCTGCGTTTATTTCTGCGCTTTCTTCTTCTCTTTCTACCCATAGTATAATCTCCCGGTACTTACTTTACCTTCCATTATACACTTGTTTAGTTGTTTTTTTCAAGGATATCCTTTCTTCTTAGGATAAAATAACCAACAATAAATAAAATAAAAATTAATATAGCCAGATATTTTATACCAAATGCCTCTTCAAGCACTTTTGTACCTGAGCCATCAGAAAAATATCTGTATACCATTGCATAACCATGTGGCAGAAATGGATTGCCATAGTAGCAGGAAATTATTAATATACCGCCAATAACTGTCATGTTTTTTGTCGCATCAAAAAACATAGACATAATTATTTGCAATAAGGTTTGCAAAATACCGACCATAACCGGCATAAGTATGATCAAAAACATAAGTCTTTCCGTTGTAATATTCTGAAACTTATTTCCACTTCCAAAACGCATTTCATACATAAGATAATGTCGCTCGTTTGATATTTCTCCATATTTGACCCATGAGTAACCTAAAACAGATGCATAAATAAATGCAAAATATAATACTGTGGTAAATATAGACCATATACACTTTGAAATCCACCATGTAGAATATTTTCTGCTATGTACCATCATCTGCATTCCAAAACCATGCATATCCTTATTCAGATAATCTCCTATACAATATGCTAGGAAGAAAAATATAAGAAACCATGTAAATGGCAGTTCAAATCTTTCTACACTGTCCCATTCAAATTTGAAGGGGTATCTTCCTGAAAAAATATCCAGGCAGCTTTCGGCAAATCCCCAATGCTGATTAAAAATATCAGTAACAAATTCTGTTTTTTTATCTAATATAATACATGAAATAATTGTCAAAACAATCACAATAAAAAATTTACCAAGATACTTAATCGTACCTTCTTTTATATCATAAGAAATAAATTTAAATATCATGCTTCATCATCTCCCGTTATCATTCCTTCTGACATGTATATCTTTTTATCAGCCAGAAAATCCATTTCTTCTTTATCATGGCATGCAATAATGATTATTCTGTTTTCATCTGCGAGGCTTCGTATAAGCTCTCTAATTGTTTTTACACCATCAGCATCTAAAGCATTAATTGGTTCGTCAAGTAAAATTATCTCAGGCTTTCCCATAACAGCTGCAGCAATACCAAGTCTCTGTCTCATCCCCAAAGAGTATTTGTAAACCTTTCTTTTATCTTTTGGGTCAAGACCTACTGCTTCCAAGGTTTCATATATTTCTTTTTTTGTTATCTTTTTTTGTACATTTGCCAGAATTTTCAAATTCTCATATCCTGTATACTCATTAAGAAATGCAGGAGTTTCTATTAAAATTCCCATACTCTTCGGAAAAGCAATATCACGTCCCAGTACCTTATCATTTATGCAAATCTTTCCTTCTGTTGGATGTATGATTCCTGCTATCATTCTCATCAGCATGGTTTTTCCGCAACCATTTTTACCGTTCAATCCATATATCGTGCCACCATTAAATACATAATTTACTTTATCTAAAACAGTTACACCTTTTATTCTCTTTGATACGTTTTTTATTTCAATCTTCATACTTATCACCTCAGTTTGATTACATCTTTATTTTTATTCATCAGATAATATATGCCTGTCACAAATAGCAACAATAGCATAATTGTTACACACATGCTTTCTAACGTTGCATTTGTGGATGTATGCGCCGGATTTATAAATGCTGCAAAATTATAAGGAGAAAAATCCATAAATAGATTATCAATGCCATAAAGTAAGCAACAATGTAATAATAATGGAAATGTAAGTACAGTAAACGGGCTGTCAAATAAGTGAGTTACCAGCAAAGCTATACATGCATATATGCCTCCAATAATAAAATCTATCAGCAAATAAACAAGCACATATAATACCGGCTTATTAAAATACAACTCTGATCCAAAACTTTTTGCAGTTAATATTACCTGCAAAGACATCGCATCTGTTCCTATACATGGAATATAGCAGGCATTTATTATAAAATTTAAGATAAGAGGAATTGTTACGGTAATACCACCGCTTATAAATACCGATATATACTTAGATATCATATATCTGCTTTTGGATATTCTGGTAATCATTTGATTTATGTATCCATTTTTCCATTCAGTAAAAAGACTCCAGCCATAAGGTAATGCAGCAATTAGCGGGAATAATACATAATATAGCTGATTAAATGGCGAATATCCCTCGCATCCAAGCCATGCTTCAAGTATTCCTGTTTCATACCATGTCCCATATTCCTGATCGTATATATCCAATGTGTTAATCTGTGAAAATAACAAATTGTTTTGTTTATATATATTAAAATAAAACCAGATAATCTGTAATATGGCTATAATTAATCCCAGAAAAACAGCAAAAATAAATGTTTTTGATCTAAAGGCTTTTTTTATTTCAATATTTAAAATATTTTTCATTTTATTCACCCCCACTGATAACTGTTTCTATCATAAGCTTATTTTTTTCAGGATATGTTCCCAAAGACAAATCATATGTAATTTCTCTGTTTACTACCTGTTCCCATTGCTCAGTTGTCAAATTTTCCTTATAAATCTCATATGGTATATATATAGAATCGCCAGATTTAAAGGTACCTTCTGACAAAGAAGGATTTAAGGCATCAGCCATAAAAACATCTACGCCATTAAAAATGTTCAGATATTCTATAGGTATCTCCAAGTCGAGTACATTTTCCTCAGCATTTATGGAAGCTTTAAGCTCTACAAGAAGTATCATAATGGTGTCATCTTCTATATCACTGGCATAGTCGGCTACGTCCTCATAATGTTTAAAAAAATCATTATACTCCCACAATGTAGCATCTAATACACTATATTCTACTCCTTTATAAACTACTGATTCCCCCTGCGATATTTTATTTACCACAGGTGTTCGTGCATTTTTTGTAACATATATTATGCGACATATTATTATGCACAATGCCAAAATAATAAAGGGTAATATTATATATTTCTTTTTCACAATTTCCTCCATTTTTTTGTATATAACATAACTACGGGCTACTCTTTTTCTGTGTTTTCATCACCACCTTATATAAAATTTCACTTTAGCTACATTAATTATAAATGAATGATGTATCTGAAATGCATCTAAAAATGTTGGAAATATCTTACAATATCTTAGTTATTATCTAGTTTTATAAACATTTCGCTTTTGTATTCATATATATTAAAATAGCTAACATTTGAGTACATGGAGCCCGGTATACCCAAATACCAGCTTCCATCCCAATATTCTGATACCTTACAATCAGGATCCCATGGATCAAAGGCTATAGAAAGAGAAACCGTTTCTCCAGGTTCCAGCACAGGACTATGACAATTTTTTTCATCGATATGATGCTCCGGAATACTTGCATAGCAAGATTCTGCAGCAGTCCCCTTTATAGCACCTGTTTCATTTGTTGGAACATCACCATCAGCATAAGCTGTGTCGTCATAATCATATCCACGCTCATTAATATAATAAGTAGTAAGCTCAGCAATAAGAAATTCCCACTCTATACTTTTTTCATTAGTAAGGTCATATTCTATATATATAATTTCTGCATTTGGATACTGAGTTTCTTGTTTCCAATATTCTTCAACAAACACATCACTTTCAAAAAAATCCTCATAGGAATCAAAGAATAAAACATTTTTAATAGTGAATGTCAGACCGCCCATATATACAGATACCTGTCCGTTTTCATCCAGCTCCACAACATTTCCTTCATCCAGAGTTTTAATGTCTTCTTCGAGTATTTCTTCATACATCTCATTATCATATTGCGATATATCATCCGTATCATCCGAAGCTGCATCATCGCTCTGTGCACCATCACCGGAGAGGATACCATCCTCCCCGGTTTCTGATGATATATCATCTGATAAATCTTCGGATTCTGATAATGATTTATCACTGTCAGTATGTTTCTTTTGTAAAAAGCCCGCTCCAACAGCTGCAAAAATCATAATTAATAACGCAATAATCGAAATCCATTTTTTCATCGGCATTTACCTCATTTCATATTATTTATCACTAATTATAAATAACAAATGTATCTAAAATGCATCAAAACCCACGTTTGAAATCTTAAATATATTTTCATTATGGGAATGAAGTTTCCTATAAACCAAAAAAGAGTTCCGCATGCGGAACTCTCATACCGTAACGGAACTCATTTAGAATATAATATTTTATTTGGAAGTTTTCTAGTGGTGGAACAGACGTATGCCGGTAAATACCATGGCCATATCATATTTGTCGGCACATTCGATAACCAAATCATCACGTACAGAACCGCCAGGCTGTGCGATATATCTGACGCCGCTCTTCTTAGCACGCTCGATATTGTCCGAGAATGGGAAAAATGCATCTGAGCCAAGTACAACATCACGGTTGCCATCAAGCCATGCGCGCTTTTCCTCGGCAGTAAATACAGGAGGCTTTACCTTGAAGCGCTTCTGCCATTCACCTTCCTTTAGTACATCCTCATACTCATCTCCCATATATACATCTATGGCATTATCTCTATCCGCTCTGCCAAGGCCGTCCACAAACTCCAATGACATAACCTGTGGAGACTGACGCAGATACCAGTTGTCTGCCTTCTGACCTGCCAGTCTGGTGCAGTGTATCCTGGATTGCTGACCGGCACCTATACCGATGGCCTGTCCGCCCTTGACATAGCAGACAGAATTTGACTGAGTATATTTTAATGTTATCAATGCAATTTTCATATCGATAATCGCCTGAGCAGGGATTTCCTTATTCTTTGTCACGATATTTGACAGGAGATCCTTGTCGATATTTAATTCGTTTCTGCCCTGCTCAAATGTGATACCATATACCTGCTTTCTCTCGATTTCAGCCGGTACATAGTTCTCATCTATCTGAATAATATTGTAACCGCCCTTCTTTTTCTGCTTTAACAGCTCCAGGGCTTCATCAGTATATCCTGGTGCTATAACTCCATCCGACACCTCTCTTTTGATAAGTCTGGCTGTGTCAGCATCACATACATCTGATAATGCGATAAAGTCGCCAAATGATGACATTCTGTCAGCGCCTCTGGCTCTCGCATATGCGGATGCCAGAGGAGATAATTCACCCTGGTCATCTACCCAGTATATCTTTGCCAATGTATCATCAAGCGGAAGACCTACGGCAGCGCCCGCAGGAGAAACATGCTTGAATGATGTAGCAGCAGGAAGACCCGTAGCCGCCTTCAATTCCTTTACCAGCTGCCAGCCGTTGAATGCGTCCAGAAAATTAATATATCCCGGCTTACCATTTAATACCTTAACAGGCAGGTCGCTGCCATCCTCCATAAAGATACGGGATGGTTTCTGATTAGGATTACAACCATATTTCAGTTCGATTTCATTCATTATACTAGTCTCCTTTTCTTTTGGTATATTTATTTTTGTTTACAATCTGTGTCTCATATACTCCTGTTTCGATATCTATATATCTGACAAATAGTGAAACCTTATTATCATTATTTAATGAGCTCCATATCATATTTGTAAACTTTGTTATATCATCCGATACAGAAACCAGCTTTGGTTCTCCCTCAAAGCTTGGCAGCGGATTGCCATCATGCATATATGTATGAATGAAATGTCCCTCTCCAGCTGCCGGATTTTCATATGCAAATGTATATCTGTTGCAGACATCCGGATTTCCATTATTGCTCTTTAATATAGACATGGCATAGTTGTAGCTGCCGTCTGCGATATGAAGCACACCGGATATCCTTGGCGTATAATTTGGTCCGTCAGGCTCAAATTCACGTTTCCTGAGCGACTGCTCAAATGTAAGCTGTTTATCCATACCCTCATAAATGGTATCTGTCTGATCGCCGTTTGTTACGATAGTTTTATTTCCCAATACCTTAACCGGCGCATAGATTATGAGGCTCGGATCCTCGAGCTTTGAAGGATCAAATGCCTGTGTCTTGATACCCTCGCCTTCGGTTACAAATACTCTGTTTCTGCTGTTTGAGCTCCTTCCCATGATAAAATATGCCATAATGGCATATTTGCCATTTGGGGATTTGCCTATTACAATTCCTCTTCCGGGATAAGCGTTGCTTCTTAGCTCCTGTTCCAGTGATAACATCTCCATGTATATAATTCTCCTTTTCGTGTGTATATTATCCTTTTATCTGTTTATCATATCTAGTATATCTGACTTTGAAATCACGCCTACCGATCTGGTTACTTCTTTTCCTCTTGAAAACAGAATAAGGGTCGGTATAGACATAACCTTGTACGAAAGTGCCAGATCAGGATATGCGTCTATATCAGCCTTACACACCTTTATATCTGTCTGTTCTTCTGCTATCATGTCTACTACCGGCCCCATCATCTTACAAGGTCCGCACCAATCGGCCCAAAAGTCAACCAGAACCTTTTTGTCGCTGTCCAATACTTCCTCAGAGAAATTGTCAGTATTTACATTTATTACTGCCATGGTTTATTTACTCCTTTCTACGGTACAATTGCTTCCTTATTGTACCACAAAAGAATAAATCTATCCACCCTATTATTCAGCATTTTTCAGGGGCTTCGTCCATTGGTATATTTTGTATGAACATCTGAACCATTATTCATATGTGCTCTTAAATTTTGGGGCAGGTCTTAAATTTAGAGCCTGCCCCGGGAGACATATGATTTAACGGTATTAACCTATTTTCCTGTTTTTATTTCTACATTAAGTGTATTGCTTTCCTTATATGGTCTGAATAAGAGATACAGGAACAATATGACAAATATGATGGCACATATAAGTCCGAGCACATTTATTCCGTCTACAAAGACTGAACCAATCTGGAATATGCAAAGTGCTACTATGTAAGCGAATATGCACTGATATCCTATTGCAAACCAGAACCACTTTCTGTTGTTCATCTCTCTCTTGATAGCGCCCATGGCTGCGAAGCAAGGTGCGCAAAGGAGGTTGAATGCAAGGAATGAATATCCTGCAAGTTTTGAAAGTCCTTCAAAATCCAGAACTCCAAATACACCTACTACCTCTTCCTTTGCTACAAGTCCCATGATGGTAGCAACAGTAGCTGTAGCATCAGCAAATCCTAAAGGAGCAAATATAAATTTAACTGCGTCGCCAAATTTGCCGATTACGCTGTCAGCAAGCTCTATGTCAGGATGGTAGCCAAATCCGCTTCCATCATTTCCAAATACCGAGCCGACCCAGATGATTATAGATGAAAGGAGGATGATGGTTCCTGCCTTCTTTATGAACGACCAGCCACGCTCCCACATACTTCTAAGTACATTTCCTACTGTAGGCCAGTGATATGCAGGCAGCTCCATAACAAATGGTGCAGGATCTCCCGCAAACATCTTCGTCTTCTTGAGTATAATACCTGAGCATATAATAGCTGCTATACCAAGGAAATATGCACTTGGCGCTACCCACCACGCACCGTCAAACAGTGCCGCTGTGATAAGCGCGATAATCGGAAGCTTGGCACCACAAGGAATAAATGTGGTAGTCATGATAGTCATCTTCCTGTCTCTATCATTTTCTATCGTTCTTGATGCCATGATACCCGGAACACCGCAGCCTGTACCTATAAGAATAGGTATAAATGACTTTCCTGAAAGTCCGAATTTGCGGAATATCCTATCCATGATGAAGGCAACCCTCGCCATGTATCCGCATGACTCCAGGAACGCCAGGAATATGAACAGTACAAGCATCTGTGGCACGAAACCGAGTACGGCGCCGACACCGCCGATGATACCATCGATCACGAGTCCTTCGAGCCAGCCAACGCAGTTGATAGCCTCAAGTCCACTTTCCACTAATACAGGGATACCCGGTATCCATACGCCGCCTTCGGTATCCGCCGGATCAGGAGCTGCAAATTCGCCATCCTCATCAAGCGCTGCCTCAAAGCATACGCTTAAATTATAACCGGCCTCGTCAAAAGCATCTCCATATGAACCAAATGCTTCCTCAAATGCCTCAAAGTCTGCATCAGCCACAGCATCAGCCACATCGTCATAGCCAGCTATATCCTGTCCATCAGCACTCTCTACCATAAGAGTCAGTTCGTCAGTGAAAACATACTCTCCTGCCCATTCATCTACATCCTCATCATGCTGGTCAGATCCTATGCCAAACAGAAAGAAGCCGTCTCCGAAGAGTCCGTCATTCGTCCAGTCTGTAACCCATCCGCCGACAGTAACTACCGACACATAATAAACCAGGAACATAACCACTGCAAATATCGGCAAAGCCAGAAATCTGTTTGTTACAACTTTATCTATCTTATCTGATATGGTAAGCTTCTGCTTATCCTTCTTTGTATAACATTTACTGATAATAGACGTGATATACTCATATCTCTCATTTGTGATAATACTTTCCGTATCGTCATCAAATGCAGTCTCAAGAGCATTTATCTCAGCCTCTACGTTAGGCTTATCAGTCAAAAGATTATCTATCTTGTCATCCTTTTCCAGGAGCTTGATAGCAAAAAATCTCTTTTGCTCCTCAGGTATGTCGCCAAGCTTTTCCTTGACTGTATCTATAGCCGCTTCTACATTATCCGCAAATCTATGTACAACTGTCTTGTTCTTTCCGCTGCCTGCGAGCTTTACAGCTTCTTCTGCAACCTTTTTTACACCTGTTCCCTTTAAGGCGGAAATCGTAACAACCTGACAGCCCATGCTCTCGGACAGCTTGTCGATACGTATCTTATCTCCGTTTTTTTCTACGACATCTATCATATTTACTGCCATAATCACAGGAATACCAAGCTCGAGAAGCTGAGTTGACAGATAGAGGTTTCTCTCGATATTTGTGCCGTCTATGATATTTAATATTACATCCGGTCTTTCATTTATCAGGTAGTTTCTGGCTACAACCTCCTCGAGTGTATATGGAGATAGGGAATAGATACCAGGCAAGTCAGTTATGATTACATCCTTATTGCCCTTTAGCTTTCCTTCCTTTTTCTCGACAGTTACTCCGGGCCAGTTACCAACGAACTGGTTAGATCCTGTCAAAGCGTTGAATAATGTTGTCTTACCGCAGTTAGGATTACCTGCGAGTGCTATTTTAATAGACATTTTTAACCTTCTTTCTGTATTAGTTGTTTCTGATATTTGTTAGATTTATCTAACTCACATCTAAAAAAAATTATTCTACTTCTACCATTTCAGCATCAGCCCGTCTGACTGAGAGCTCATATCCTCTGACGGTTATTTCTACCGGATCTCCAAGTGGTGCCACCTTTCTCACAAAAATCTGTACACCCTTTGTGATGCCCATGTCCATAATACGTCTTTTGACTGGACCCTCTCCATGCAGACGTATAACCGTCACTGTCTCTCCGACAGCAGTTTGTCTTAATGTTTTCATGATATGCTCCTTTCAAACCTGAATCCTGTTTGCCATATCTTTACCTATGGCAATTCTGGAGTCTTTAATATTTACTATAAGATTTCCATTTATCTCAGATATAACCGTAACAGGGCTTCCTGCCACAAATCCCAGATTTTCCAGAAATCTTCTGGTATCTTCCTTGCCGCCTACCTTCTTGATAATATTGCTTTCACCTGTTTTTACCATTGTCAAAGGCATCATATATCACTTCTTTCCGATGTAATTACATTAGCGTCTTCAAAATCCAGTTAGTCTTGCAATTTCATGGTTAGTATATACTAACGTTCATTAGGTGTCAACAACTTTTTTCCCTTTTACATGGAAAAATTTTTATCTTGCACGGTGTTAAAATTTCAAATTGAAGATTTTTTTTATTTATGTTAAACTACAAAAAAGTATTAGCATTGCATATATGAGGTGTAGAGTATGTTAGTAACGAACGAATCCATGGAAATGTACCTGGAAACCATATTAATACTAAGCAAAAAGCTCCCAGTAGTCAGGTCAGTGGATGTAGCTGAAGAGCTGGGTTACAAAAAGTCCAGCGTGAGCGTTGCGATGAAGCATTTAAGGGAAAATAATTTTGTAACTGTGTCCGATGCAGGCTTCATTACCATGACAGATGCCGGTCGAGAGATAGCCGAGATGATATATGAGAGACATGAGTTCATCTCAAACTGGCTTATAGCATTGGGTGTAGATGCAAACATCGCTTCTGAGGACGCCTGCCGTATAGAGCATGTGATCAGCAAGGAAAGCTTCGAAGCCATAAAAAATTACGTAAATAATATAACGCCACAGTAAATAAATTGCTGTGGCGTTACTTTTATTTATTTGAATTTTTCCATAACCTCTGCATTTGATTTCATTGCGGCTTCTTCCATCGCCGCTCTCTCAGCCAGGAGCTTTTCCTTTATTTCCTTATGTCCTACAGCCATAATCTGAAGTGCCAGATATGCCGCATTCTTACTGCCGTTTATCGCAACTGTAGCTACCGGTATGCCTGATGGCATCTGTACGATGGACATCAGCGCATCCATTCCATCTAGTACCGAACCTGAAAGAGGAACGCCTATTACCGGAAGCACGGTCTGGGATGCTACTACACCCGGCAGTGCAGCCGCCATTCCTGCAGCTGTTATAATGACCTCAGTTCCGTCATTATTTGCTTCTTTTATAAATGTCGATAAGCCTTCATGTGCTCTATGAGCTGACAGACATCTTACATTTACTTCTACTCCATAATCCTTCAAGATGCCTACTGCAGGCTCCACCTTTGACATATCACTGGTTGAACCCATTATTATTGCTACTTTCATCGCATGTACGTCCTTTCTATATATGATTTTTTGTAACATATTCTACCATAAGCCTGATAGTTTTGCCAGAGTATTTCTGACGCAAAGTGCACCCCAGCCTATATAAGGATTTGGATAATCGTTTGTAACGGGAAGGGCCCTGGCGCCTCTTATAAGTGCAGCCTTCAGCTTATCTCCATACATAAAAATATCATTCCCGTCTGTCAGTCCCCACTCCATCAGCATGGCGCATGCCCCTGATACAAAGGGCGCGGCAAATGATGTACCTGATACAAATATATATCCTCCTCCGGGATATGCCGTATAGATATCGGTACCGGGCGCAGCCAGATCCGGCTTTATCCTGTTATCTGCCGTATATCCTCTTCCGGAAAAATAAGCGAAATCATCCGTATGGGCATTATATGCCGCGACAGAGATTATATTTCCTGCCGTAGAAGGAATAGTGAGCGTCCCGAACTCCACAGGACTTATGAACTGTACGTTTCCGCTGGTGCTAGAAGCGACCGGCAGATAGATATGAAACTTTCCGTCCAATATCCTCTTTGGATACAGGATAATCCTCCAGATACCGCTGTTTATATATCTGCTGCTATAGATATTTATATATATCTCTTGCGACTGATTATATGGATTTGGTTCGCCATATATGGCATCCGCCTTTGTATCATAATAGCTGCCCGAAGCTATACGACCGGTTTCACTGACATATAAGACATTTTCTCCATTTGGACCTGTAAGCACCAGATCAAAGATATCCTGATAATTCTTCCATATCTGGATATTAAATGATGTCACATACTCAGAAACAAGAAAATCGATATAGGAATGCGACACATTTCCAAGCATCCCCTGAAAGCTTCTGCCTGTTATTCCATCATTTCCCGTTCCTGTTACGATGGAGCATCTGGCAAGCCTTGAGACATCATCTATATAATTTTCAAGCAGAGAGTTGCCCTCATGCGAGCCATAATTATTGCCAAAGCTGATATTTATAACTACCGGCATCCCCGTCCGGATGGATGTCCTGATGCTGTAATCAATACCGAGTATAAGTCCCAGGGTATTTGGATTTGGTCCCAGTTTGTCACTCCCGGTCTTTACGACCAGTATGCCTGCATCTCTAGCCACACCTGTCTGACTGCCGCAGGCTATCGCAGTTACCTCCGTGCCGTGCCCCGTATTATCTGCCGCAAGCTTTTGACTATTTTGCCCGGATGCTATCGCTTCATCTATGTCTCCGCTGTTATATATCCTTCCAAGTCCATACTCATTCTTATTTTCAGGGCTGTAATCCACGGTCTGGTCCCATATCTGATATATCCTCGTCCTGTTATCTGTCATAAATTCCGGATGTGTGAAATCGATACCACTGTCGATTACAGATATCAATACTCCTCTCCCGGACAAGCCTCCTTCTGTATAAAAATTATCATATATGCAGGACTTATACATCGGAAATGAGGTCTGTAAATATATATTGTTCGGTTTTTCTATATATATGATTCTCGGGTCATTAGCAAAGCCTGATATCAGGCTTTGCTTGACAGATATAATCGCATAGCCTGCCAGGAGATAATATATGACACTCAGATATTTTTCCTTCAAATCTTCTATATCGTCATTATATCTGATAAGCAATGTCCATTCGTCATCTTCCTGCATATAACCAGTGTAGAGCTCATCGGATATGCTGTAGGCATCCTCTTCCGTATTTATAGCCAGCTCCAGTTGAATATCTATATTATTTTTCATGATGCACCAAATACGCCTTTATTTATCATTATATTTGCACAGCATGTCTAAATATTCAGAATTGTGTGAAAATACCTCTGGCAAGCTCGATTTATATGATTTATACACACTTTCCACAGATTTTTCCACAAAATCCAAGCGAAAAGTCGAATTTTCAGCCGTTATTCCATCGATTTGTCCACATCTGTCGATTATGGTCATTATTCTTTAGTTTCAAAATACATAATGCGACCTATTATTTTTTGAGCTTTATATATAATTGCATATGCATTAAAAAGTGAAGGTTGAGTAGACAATGAACCTATATATCAGGCTGCTCATAGGAAGGAGAAACAGATATACAAAAGCACTTGGCTACTTTGACACAGGTAACGTATTAAAGGACAAAGCTACGGGAAATTATGTAGTGATTGCTTCCCCCGAAATATGTCTGAGACTTTTTTCAGATAATGAAAAAAAACTTATGGATGCATATCTCAAAAGGAATATAACCGGCATGTCATACTACATACATAAGGGTTTTTACATGGTTCCCGTAAACACAGTTACTGCTGACGATTTAATGCTGGCATTTAATTGCGATTTCTTTTTTATGAATAACCGGTTGATACAAAAGAAACCATTAATAGGCATAAGCAGGAAAAGCTTAAATATAGGCCGTGAGGGAGCTGATGTGCTTCTAAACAAAAACATAGGAAGGGTAATATAAATATATGACCAGTACAGTAAAAAATGATAATTTTAAATTTTCAGTTGTAAGAAATATAGACCGTTTATTTCCGGGAAGGAACCGCGATGTGCACTATATCGGCGGATGTGACATACTCCCCGCTCCACTGGCGCCAGGAGAAGAAAGTGTTATGGTCGCCGGTCTCGGAGGAAAGGATGATACAGAAATCAAAAAGGTACTTATCGAGAGAAACCTGAGGCTGGTGGTCTACATAGCAAAAAAATTTGACAATACGGGTATCGGTGTGGAGGATTTGATATCCATCGGCACCATCGGTCTGATAAAGGCGATAAACACCTTCAAATCAGACAAAAATATCAAGCTTGCCACCTATGCCTCAAGATGCATCGAAAATGAGATATTGATGTACCTCAGACGAAATAATAAGGTAAGAATGGAGGTGTCGATAGACGAGCCGTTAAATGTGGACTGGGATGGAAATGAACTGCTATTATCAGATATTCTGGGGACTGATGAGGATGCCATATATCGCAATCTGGAGGATAAGATGGATAAAACCATATTATCTCAGGCGGTTGCCGGACTTCCGGAACGCGAGAGAACCATCATAGAGTTGAGATATGGTATCAATACAATAGGGGGAAATGAAAGGACTCAAAAGGAAGTAGCTGATATGCTCGGCATATCCCAATCATACATTTCCAGACTCGAAAAGAAGATAATACGCAAACTAAAGAAGGAAATATTAAAGGCCGGATAAAATCCGGTCTTTAATGTCCATAAATGCTCTAATGATGATAATCGGCAAGCCTTGTTTTATAATCAGCCACCTCGTTGTGAACCCTTTCATAATCCGTCGGTTTTAATTTTCCTTCATTCTTTAGCCGCTCTACAAGCTCATCCAGCTCCTTTAGTGAATCCTTTGCGAGATCCTTATAATTATTTTCAAGATTCATTTTCATCTCATTGAACTTTGCTTCAATCAGTTTCTTAGTCTTTCTTTTTATCATAAGTCCTCCTTTAGTTCACTAAGCCACAGCGTTACTTCAGCGTCACTTGGCATCCTGAGATCTGACCGCGGTGACAGCGTAACCGTTCCTACCTTTGGACCGTCCGGCAGACACGAGCGTTTAAACTGCTGGGAGAAAAACCTCCTGATAAATGTCTTTAACCATTTGAGGATAGTAGCCTCATCAAATTCATCCTTAAATGTTTCCTTTGCTATCCTGTATATCTTTGATGGAGCAAAACCCATACGCAGGAAATAATATAAATAAAAATCATGCAGAAGATATGGTCCTACCAAATCCTCCGTCTTCTGGGATATCTCTCCATCCTCCGGAGGCAGCAATTCCGGACTGACAGGGGTATCAAGTACATCCTGCAATACCTTTGCCAGAAAATCCTTATCATTCATCTCCGCTTCATATCCTACCAGATATCTGACAAGCGTTTTTGGTATGGAGGCATTTACTGCATACATAGACATATGATCGCCATTATAGGTAGCCCAGCCAAGCGCCAGCTCAGACAAATCTCCCGTTCCAATTACTATACCGCCGGTTTTATTTGCTATGTCCATCAATACCTGAGTTCTTTCCCGCGCCTGTGAATTTTCATATGTTACATCATGCTCGTTCGTATCCTGTCCGATATCTCTGAAATGAATATTTACCGCATCTCCGACAGGTATAT
>X287_Common_Brushtail__coassemble_2_pt1 | contig 77158 bp, 73 predicted proteins | sample X287_Common_Brushtail__metabat2_low_PE_009 | metagenome-assembled genome bin X287_Common_Brushtail
TCCACAAAACCAAGTAAGGGCTGACTTAGAGATATTAGCATAATGAAAATGGTTTGTAAAGCATTTTTTCTTGATTATCTATAATTACTAATATATAATTTACATAAAAATCTATGAATTTACGAGGAATATGATAATGGCAGGTTCAACTATAGGAAATAAATTTTCCATTACTACATGGGGCGAATCACACGGAGCCGCTATAGGCGTCGTTGTTGACGGATGCCCGGCCGGTCTTCCGCTCTCAGAAGCAGACATACAGGTTATGCTCGACAGGCGCAAGCCCGGTTTTTCAAAATATTCTACACCAAGAAAGGAAGCTGACAGCGTAGAGATACTTTCCGGTATATTTGAAGGAAGGACCACGGGCACGCCTGTTTCGATGATTGTGCATAATACATCACAGCGCTCAGGAGATTATGGCGACATAGCCTCGTATTACAGACCTGGACATGCTGATTTCACCTATGATGAAAAGTACGGCTTCAGAGATTACAGAGGCGGCGGTCGTTCTTCAGGCAGGGAAACCATCGGACGTGTAGCAGCCGGTGCCATAGCGTCAAAGATATTAAACGCTCTCGGTATCACATTTACTACTTATGTGGCATCTATAGGTTCTGTAAAAACCGATCCGGCACTTATCGATTATGATTTTTATAATAAAAATGAGCTGAATATGCCTTATAAGAGCGCATATGACGAAGCCTCAGCCCTTCTTGATGATATCATGGCGGCAAATGATTCCATCGGCTCATCCGTAAGATGCATCATAGCAGGTATGCCTGCAGGCATCGGAGAACCGGCATTTGATAAACTCGATGCAAATCTTGCAAAGGCTGTTATGTCCATCGGTGCTGTAAAGGCTGTCGAAATCGGCGATGGAACTTCTGTATCATCAAATACAGGTTTAAATGACAATGATGGATTCAAAATAGCCGAAAACGGCATAGAAAAGATATCAAACCATGCAGGCGGCATCCTGGGTGGCATAAGTGACGGTTCTGATGTAATCATAACCGCTCATTTTAAGGCGACGCCTTCTATATCAAGCATGCAGCAAACCGTAAACAAAAGCGGTAAAAATATAAATATTTCGATAAAGGGGCGTCATGATCCGATTATAGGCCCTAGAGCTGCCGTTGTTGTCGAATCAATGGCAGCCATTACCGTTCTCGACCTGCTATTTGATAACATGAGCTCCAGGATGGACAAAATAATAGATTTCTACAAAATATAATTAAGTAAAATAATTAAGTACAAAAAAACAGTTAATTGCAGGACATGTGAGCCACACACCTGCAATTAACTGTTTTTTATATTATTTCTTTACTATATTTTTTATGCTACCCTGTCAGCTTCTTCAGGAGCTTTCTTTGTATTAACAGGTCTTACTATAAACAAGCTTATAAGTAATGCTATAATATAGAGTGCAATTGTAGCATAGAGTACATACTGATATCCTGATGGATTAATCGTTCCGCCATGTTCGTCATCTATTGCAGTACCAAATTTTTCTACAATCCAGTTTGACAGGTTGTTTCCTGTAAGTCCGGCAAATGCCCATGCTGAAAGTGCGATTCCATGAATAGCGCTGATAGACTTCATACCATAATGGTCTGACAAAAGTGTCGGAAGGTTACTGAATCCTCCGCCGTATCCTGCATTTACTACAAACAACAGCAGCACTGATATAATAACAAAGATACTCATTCCTGAGTGCTTATTTCCATTAACTATGCTCTGTGTCAGTATTGCAAGTCCGGTAGCGCCGATTGACAAAGCAAATATAATACGATACATCGTATTTCTATCCTTCATATGGTCAGCCCATGCAGAAAATCCAAGACGTCCGCCTGCATTAAATACTGCAGTACATGAGCTAAGTATACCTACAACAGCGGCAAGTCCTACTGCCTTCATTATGTATTTTTCCTGTGATATAAGCATCAGTCCACATGTGATATTGATATAGAACATGAGCCAGATACCGATAAATGATCTGTCCTTTAATACATGTATAGCGCTCTCTTCCTTTGGAGCAGGTGTTTCAACCCAGCCCTCAGGCTTCTTTAAGAGCAGATGTCCTACGAACATCATCACAAAGTATACGCAGCCTAAGATATAAAACATCTTATAAATGCCGACTGCATCGATAAGTTTGGTCATAATAGGGCTCGCTATCGCCTTTGCAAGGCCAAAGCCCGCAACTGCAAGTCCGGTAGCCAGACCTTTTTTGTCCTCAAACCAAAGCATAAGTGTTTTTACCGGCGACAGATATCCTGTTCCAAGGCCTACACCCATGATAAATCCATAAGTGATGTAGATACCAATCAGTGCTACTGTCGATCCAATCTTTCCATTTGATGCCAAATGGATAACCACGCCCGTACCAATCATACCTGCTGCAAAACATATAGTCGCAATAAGTGATGATCTGTGGATATTCTTTTCTACTACATTTCCCAGGAATGCAGCTGACATGCCAAGGAAGAATATAGCAAAGCTGAATGCCCATTCAACGGCTGATTTCCCGGCGCCGATTGCTTCTGCAATATCTCCGCTTACAAGTGACCAGCAGTATACCGTTCCGATACTGCAATGGAGTAGCAATGCAGGTATCGCAGCGCATATCCATTTGTTGTTTAATTTTTTCATAATGCTCCCTACACAATCCCATTTCCCCGGCTGATAGGAACGGTCTTGCTTAATCCTTTTCTTTTTTAAATTTAATAGGTTAACCAGCCTTTTTCTATATATAAATAATTATAGAAAACATATTTAATTATGATATCTCATGCTCTCGGATGAGCCTTTTTATATTCTTCCTTCAGTCTGCTTTGCTTGCTGTTAAGGTATATCTGCGTCGTCGATATATCGGCATGTCCAAGCATCTCCTGCACTGCTTTCAAATCCGCGCCATTATTTACCAGATGAGATGCAAATGAATGTCTTATCATATGCGGAGTTATGTCCTTATCAATACCGGCTTTATCCGCATAGTGCTTTATAATCTTCCAAAATCCCTGTCTGGTCATAGGAGTTCCCTTGCAATTAGAAAACAGATACGCGGTATCCTTACACATATCATCTCTTACCTCGCTTATATATCTGGCAAGAGCTCTCTGTGCAGTTTCGTCTATAGGTATAATGCGTGATTTATTATTATCATGGCACTCTATATATCCCATTTTGATATTTATATCCTCTATGCGAAGAGTAACCAGCTCAGTTACACGTATGCCGGTAGCATATAGAAGCTCCAGCATCGCACGATCTCTGATTTCCTTTGGTGTTTTATCTCCAGGCTGATCTAAAAGCTTGTTCACCTCTGCTATAGTAAGTGTTTCAGGAACTTTTTTTTCTATTTTAGGTGGTTTCAGGCTTTCAGACGGATCCTCTTTTATGCTTCCTTCCCTTAAAAGAAATGAAAAAAAGGACTTTATAGATGCTATATTTCTGGAAACGGTGGCTGTTGACATACCTTGTTTTTCGATATATAAAACATACGAATTAAGTGTCGTCTCATTAATATCAGTAATGCTGCAGTCATTTAAAGACAGATACTGTTTCAGCTTATTTAAATCTCTCCTGTATGAAGCTATTGTATTTTCGCTGGATTTTTTAACTTTTCTTAAATATTCAACATACTTTTCTATGTACAATTCCACTTAACAGTACCCCTTAATTATGTAGACTAAACACCATTATAATGACAATTTAAAATAAAATCAAACAAATTTTTCTCCGCAAATTTTTATGATTATGTTTTTTTTAGCAATTTCCACCAAATAATGTGTTTATACGTAAAAAAGTATACCAAATATTGTATAAAATTTTTTCGAAATAATTTCAAAGCTTTTACCTGAATTTAATTTTTAAGAAATAATAATGTAACATCTTTCATACGTTTCAGAATAATGTCAGAACATAATTTTCCAGAGTTATGACAACTATCATCATTATAATAATAAACAGGTCATTAAGTATTATTTTTCTTCCTTTATTCAGGCAGGCATAAATAATAACATCATAAAGCATGATGATAATCCATATAAGCATACAATAAAAAATACACCTGATGCCGCCCGTGGTATATATATAACCGGACGACAGCATCCCGTAGCTCAAACCGGATATCGTTGACAGGATATAAAGGAGATATTTGTCTTTTATATATCCTAGCAGGGCTACTGATATAATGATAAATATACCGTTAAGCATGGCATTTACAAAAAAACCGACATTTCTGCCCGCAAAAACAAATTCACTTAATCGGATAAACGTTTCCGGATTTGTATTTAATATAAGACTACCGGTTAAAATGGCTGCAAGCGTTATAATAATATGTCTAAATTTTATTATTTTCATATTTCACCATCATTTTTAGTTTCTTATAAGATATTCTCACAAGATAAAAATACGAGGAAAACATCCTCGTATTTTATATGAAATATTTCCAGCTTATATTCTATTTTTCATGTAAAGCCTTACATCCTAATATAGCAATTATCGTCTTTGAATCAACTATGCTTCCATCAGCTATCATATCAAGAGCCTGTTCTAAACTTATACGGCATATCTGTATGAATTCATTATCATCAGGGCATGAGAATGACTCTGATAAATCATATCCCAGATACACATATGTCTGTTCATTGCTTATGCCTATGGTAAGAGCAGTTTTGGTCAAAAATCTTAAGGTTCCGGCCTTATATCCTGTTTCCTCCAAAAGCTCTCTGTAAGCTGCCTGCTCTCCTGTCTCTCCATCATTCACAAGTCCGGCAGGAGCTTCATATGTTATCCCATCCAGAGCATTTCTATACTGTTTTACCAGCAGTATGGTTCCGTCAGGAAATACCGGAAGCACACATGCGCCATCTGCATGATCAATCAAATCATAGATGACCATTCTTCCATCAGGAAGCTCCAGATAATCATTATATACATCAAAAATATGCGCCTTATATGCAAGCTCTTTTTTTATACGTTTAAAGCTTAAATCTTTTCCTTCTGACATGATAACAGCTATTTATCCCTCTAATATTTTATCAATGCTTACAAGCTTTACGCATAACACGAAAACCTTTGCAGCCTGCTCCATCTCCTCCGGAGTCGGGAATGAAGGTGCAATACGGATATTTGAATCCTCAGGATCCTTCCCATAAGGAAATGTTGCGCCGGCTCCGGTAAGTACTACTCCCAAGTCCTTACATTTTTTTACAATCGCTTCGGCGCATCCCGGCATAGCATTAAAGGAAATAAAATATCCGCCTCTTGGCTTGATCCATGAACCAATTTCAAGTCCCTGAAGCTCTGTCTCCAGCGTATCAAGCACTGCCTCAAATTTTGGGCGAAGGAGCTCGCCATGCAGCTTCATATGCTGCTTTAATCCATTGATATCCTTGAAAAATCTAGCATGTCTGAGCTGATTTATCTTATCATGGCCTATCGTCTGTATAGTCATCTGTCCTTCGATAAAATCTATGTTTTCCAGAGAGGTAGCAATAGCTGAGATTCCTGATCCCGGAAAGCTTATCTTTGAGGTTGATGCAAAAATATAAACCATATTTGGATTTCCTGCCTTCTCGCACTCCTCAAGGATATTTAATATCTCATCCTGAACATCCTCATACAGATGATGTATACAATAAGCATTATCCCAAAATATACGGAAATCATCTGCAGCCGGCTTCAGATTTGCGAAGCGTCTGACAACCTCATCAGAATAGGATATGCCGGTCGGGTTAGAATATTTTGGCACACACCAGATGCCCTTAACAGAAGCATCGTTATTTACATACTTTTCTACCATATCCATATCCGGTCCATCATTATATAATGGAATATTTATCATTTCTATTCCAAAATACTCTGTGATTTTGAAATGTCTATCATATCCAGGAACAGGGCATAAAAATTTAACCTTATCCAGCTTACACCATGGAGTATGTCCATTAACTCCATGTGTCATGGAACGTGAAATAGTATCATACATGATATTCAAACTTGAATTTCCACAAACAACAACATTATCTTTTTTTACTGACATCATATCCGCCATCAGCTGTCTGCATTCGCCGATACCATCCAAATCACCATAATTACGGGTATCATTTCCAAGCACAGTCCTCATATCTGAAGTGCTATTTATAACATCAAGCATAGGCATGGAAAGAGCCAGCTGTGAAAAACCAGGTTTTCCTCTTGCCATATTCAGATTAAGACACTTTGCCTCCTCTGTTTTATATTCCTCTTCTAATGCAGCCTTAATTGTAAGTAATTCCTGCTTACTCATATCTCTATACGGCTTCATACTATTTACCTCCATTCTCACAAAAATATCAAATTTCCTATCTAATATATACTAGATACTGTTTTTTTTCAAGCATAACAGAATAAGTAATTGAAATAATAAAGTAAATTATCATTTTTTATGTAAAAGATAAACTTGCGGTTCATTTCCCAATTCGCCGCTCGCGATGAATACTGTACGCAAATACAAATTGAAAACAGCCTGTAGAAAATTTCTACAGGCTGCAAAATTTACTTTGCGTAATCAACTACGCGAGACTCTCTAATAATATTAACTTTAATCTGACCCGGATAATCAAGCTCACTTTCGATCTGCTTTGCAATATCTCTCGCCAGTAATACCATTTCAGAATCGTTAATGTGTTCAGGAACTACCATTACACGAATTTCTCTACCAGCCTGAATAGCAAATGTTTTGTCAACTCCCTTGTAGGAATTAGCAATATCTTCCAGCTTCTTAAGTCTTGTAGTATATGTTTCCAAAGTTTCTCTTCTTGCACCCGGTCTCGCAGCAGAAATTGCATCAGCTGCCTGTACCAGACATGCAATGATTGATTCAGGTTCAACATCGCCATGATGTGATTCAACAGAATTAATAACTACAGCAGGCTCCTTATACTTACGACATAAGTCTGCACCTATTTGTACATGAGAACCTTCCATTTCATGATCCAGTGATTTACCGATATCATGAAGTAAACCGGCTCTCTTTGCTAATTTGACATCAACACCTATTTCTCCGGCCAACAAACCACTCAAGTGAGCTACTTCTATAGAATGCTTCAATGCATTCTGACCGTAGCTTGTTCTAAATTTCATCTTACCAAGAAGTTTAACCAGTTCTGGATGGATACCGTGAATGCCTACCTCAAGGGTAGCAGCTTCACCTTCTTCGCGCATAACGACTTCAACTTCCTTCTGCGCTTTCTCCACCATTTCCTCGATTCTTGCAGGGTGAATGCGTCCGTCTACGATAAGTTTTTCAAGTGCTATTCTGGCAACTTCTCTTCTTATCGGATCGAAGCTTGATAAAATTACTGCTTCAGGTGTATCATCAATAATTAAATCTACACCGGTCAGAGTTTCTAAGGTACGAATATTTCGACCTTCTCTACCAATAATTCTACCCTTCATTTCATCATTAGGTAACTGTACCAGAGAGATCGTAGTCTCAGCTACATGGTCAGCTGCACATTTCTGTATTGCAGTAACCACATAATCTCTCGCCTTCTTGTTCGCTTCTTCTTTAGCTCTGGTTTCTAATTCCTTGACCATGACTGCTGTCTCATGCTTTACTTCATCCTCAACAGTCTTTAATAAGTATTCCTTTGCTTGTTCAGAGGTTAATCCTGAAATTCTTTCCAGTTCCTGCAGCTTCTTTGTCTGTAACTCATCAATCTTAGACTTCTGCCTGTCAAGTGAACTCTCCTTTGAAGCAAGACTTGATTCCTTTTTTTCTACAGCTTCGGCTTTACGATCGATATTTTCTTCACGAGCCAAAACCCTCTTTTCCATACGGGAAATCTCTGCACGTCTGTCCTTGACTTCTTTTTCAAGTTCATTACGTGTCTTTAAGGCATCTTCCTTCGCTTCAAGAAGTATCTCCCTTTTCTTGGCTTCAGCAGATTTCTGGGCTTCATCTATTATCTCTCTTGCCGTTGTCTCCGCCTTTCCAATCTTTGCCTCAGCTATATTCTTACGATATGCTATAGCAGCAAACCAGGTGGCTATAATTAATGCAACAACTACAAGTATAACAATAATTAACACCGAAATGCTAACATGCACTACAGGAGCACCTCCTTATTAAGTTTTCATTGTACGCAAATACAACATTTAGATTTTAAACTTTTTACTTAATTATGTCAAGTAGAAACCAGCGTATATTACATATATTTTATATGTAATCTGCATAATTTTCCGTAAAATCACAAATAGCCGCCGTAATTTCAGAAAAATCATATCCCTTTCTAAGAAAATATCCAAGAACCTTATCTCTGTGACTAACACAGTAATCAACAGTATATTTCTTTGATAACACTCTCAATAAAATCTCCTTTGTATCTGCTACATCTACTTCCTCAAAGGCTTTGTCAGCAAGCTCTCTCGAGATACCCTTGGTTGAAAGCTCATATCTGATAACCGATATGCTTTTCCTGCTTATATTTTTGTTAATATATGATATAGCAAACCTGTAATCATCAATATAAGAAAGCTCAGATAACTTATCTATAACATATTCTGTAATATCATCATTATAGTATGAGTCTTTAAGCTTTTGTCTGATCTGAAAGGCACTTCTGTCTCCGTATTTGAGGGAATTTACCGCCTTGTTTATCGCGCGGCGACGCAAATACTCTCTGCTAAACTCATCCATAACCTCCGGGTCTGCATCCATACCCTGCTTCAGCTTCATCCTTCTGATATCAGAAGGATATACGATAGAATAAGGCTCATAATCCAGGTACAGACAATATTTTTTATTATCCAGTCTCTTTATTTCAGTAACAAGCATATTTATTCATCCATCTGTGGCATATCAGAATCAGCGACCTCTGGATTTTCTCCTCCAGCCACGCCTAATGCTGTTCTTACCTTTTTCTCTATTTCATCACAAACCTCCGGATGTGACTCAAGATAGAGCTTTGCATTTTCTCTTCCCTGACCGATCTTTTCTCCAAGATAAGCATACCAGGCGCCTGACTTGTCAACAATCCTGTTATTTACAGCCAGATCAAGTATATCTCCGCTTTTTGATATTCCCTTGCCAAACATTATATCAAACTCAGCCTCTTTAAATGGTGGTGCTACTTTGTTTTTTACGACCTTTACTCTGGTTCTGTTACCTACAATCTCTCCATTGACCTTCAGGTTGTCGATCCTCCTGACATCCATACGTATGGACGAATAAAATTTCAAGGCACGTCCGCCTGTAGTTACCTCAGGATTTCCGAATACAAGACCAACCTTTTCACGCAGCTGGTTGATAAATATTACAACGCAGTTCGACTTGCTGATTACTGCAGTAAGCTTTCTCAGAGCCTGGGACATATGTCTGGCATGCAGACCCATATGTGAATCTCCCATCTCGCCATCTATCTCAGCCTTTGGCACCAGTGCCGCAACAGAATCCACTATAATAACGTCTACTGCACCTGAACGAACCATAGTCTCAGTAATCTCAAGCGCCTGCTCACCACAGTCAGGCTGTGAAATGTATAAATTATCGATATCAACTCCGATATTTGCCGCATATGTAGGATCAAGCGCATGCTCAGCATCGATAAATCCCGCAATACCGCCTCTCTTTTGTACCTCAGAGACTACATGTAAGGCAACTGTAGTCTTACCACTTGATTCCGGTCCATATATCTCGATAACTCTTCCTCTTGGTACGCCTCCGAGGCCGAGAGCAACATCAAGGCTTAATGAACCTGTAGGTACTACTTCGATATTCATATTTGCCGTATTGTCTCCAAGCTTCATAACTGAGCCCTTGCCATACTGCTTCTCTATCTGCGCAAGCGCCGCATCCAATGCTTTCTTTTTCTCTTCATTATTTGTATTATTTGTCATATTAATCCTCCGATAAAACATATGTTCGATTTATTCTTATAGTATACAAAAATAAGCTGCTTGTCAACCTATTTTTAAAAAAAAATTTGGGGAATAATGCTGATATAAGCATATAAAATAAAAAGCAGAAAATTCAAAAGACACAAAACATGTCATTTGCAAATACAGTATAGCTTATTTCTGTAAAAAAAGATATAATAAAATAATAAAAATTTTTTTGAGGTATTATTTTATGAAAACTGCCGCCATAATCGCCGAATATAATCCATTTCATAATGGGCACCTGTATCAGTTAAACAAAATAAAAGAAATCACTGATTCAGACTTTATCATTTCCATAATGAGCGGCAATTTCATGCAAAGAGGTGTTCCGGCACTTCTCGACAAATATTCCAGAGGTCTTATGGCCATATCCTCAGGCATCGACCTTGCCATAGAGCTTCCATTACCATATGCCTGCGGCAGCGCAGGCGATTTTGCAGAGGGCGCCGTAAGGCTCATAAACGAGCTGGGTGTCGCAGATTATCTGTGTTTCGGAGCTGAGTGTGATAATCTGGAGCTTCTTATGAAAATCGCGGAAATAATCACATCCGAACCTGCAGATTATAAAAATATTCTCCGTGACGCGATGAAATCCGGTCACTCCTACCCTGCCGCAAGAAACAAAGCCATCATTTCATGCTGCCCTGAGATACCTGCCGACGAATTAACCGATATTTTGACATCTCCAAATAATATACTTGCCATAGAATATCTAAGCGCACTCATAAAAACGAATGCAAAGCTAAAGCCGATAATCATCAGGCGTACGGCCGCAGACTACCATGACACATCCATTTCCGGCAATATATGCTCAGCAAATGCCATACGTTCTCTTCTTGCAGACAGACAAAGGGAAATGTCGCAAAAGGATTTAGATATCATAAAAGCAGCAATGCCTTCCGCTTCATATAATATGATAAGCGAAGCATATCGCCAAAACAGAATCATTTTCCCGGATGATATGATGAGCATCCTGCGCTATCGCCTGACAGAATGGAACTCATACAGCCTGCCATATGATATGGATGAAAATCTGGCAAACAGAATAAAAAATACTGACATGAGATGCAGTCTGAATGATTTTATAGGAAGCATCAAAGCAAAAAATTATACATATTCCAAAATAAGCCGTGCTCTCCTTCATTTAATTTTGGATATTTCAACCGACGATATGCTGGAGTTTAAGGATAACGGCTTTATATACTATGGAAATATACTAGGCTTCAGGAAAAGCGCTACAGGTCTGATTAAAGCTATAAACCATAACTCATCCATTCCCCTTATCAACAAAAAAGCGACATGGAACAACTTTACGGAAAAATGCGCAAAGGCAATGGCCGAAAAAGAGCTGTTGGCATCAAATATATATAATAATCTTGTATATGAAAAAAGCGGCATAAGACTCCCCGGCGAATTTATTACCACCACTCCGTTTATATAGGTGGCATAATCGCTTCATCTCCCGCATATTTTATATTAACTTATGCTTTAAAAAGGCTTCTTTTGTTATGTCTGTAAAACGTCTGTTTTTCATAAGCGGTTTTATCATATTGATATTTTTTATATGTATCAACAGTCAGGTCGTAGAGACCGGCTGCCGTGAAGGTCTGCTGATATGGTATAACAGCCTGGTTCCCGTAGTGCTCCCATTTTGTCTGATATCCGGACTGTTTATGTCAGGCTTAAAGCTCTCCTCATTAAAAACTCCCGCCGCCACCATTATCATGCTTATCTGCGGACTATTCATGGGATATCCTATAGGCAGTATCGTAGCTGGCAGACTGTACGATAACAACTCACTTTCAAAGAATACAATATGTGCGTTCATGCCCCTGTGTAATAATGTTAGTCCAATGTTCCTGGTCGGATACATATATCATGATATACTAAACAATAGCATCAGTCTCATCAGTCTGCTATGCTATATTTATGTTCCCGAGCTTATTTACTCCTGTTTTTATCTTATATTATCTAAGATAAGCTGCAAAAGAGCAGAAAATATCACACCGGCATTTAGCGAATATGCCGCCACCGATATGCCTTCAGATCCGAATGAATTTTCCTCTTTGATTGACAGGTCTATACATACCATATGCATCATCGGTATATATGTTGTTATTTTTTCGATTATTTCTGCATTAATAACTGCATTTAACCATGACAATAATATGTATATAAATGTCCTTTCATGCTACATGGAGGTAACAAGTGGTATCCAAGACCTCCTGCTTCTGCCCCTGCCGCAAATAAAAAAGGCAGCTTTGATTCTTTCACTTTCTGCATTCGGCGGAATATCTGCAATATTCCAATCCGTACACATACTCAAACAATCAAAACTGCCTGTTTCAAAATATATACTAAGTAAAATTATATGTGGAGTCGGTACATATATAATGGTATTAGTCGTCTAAGAAATCATCGTCCTCATCATATTCGTCATCGTCATCATATTCATCATCCTCATCATCTGATGAATATTCTGTCCTGCCATAAACGTTATAATCCTGCTCCGGTTCCTCTTCCGGCATCTGAGGCATATTTGTTTCAGGTATACCGCTAAATGTTCTGATTTCTCCTTCTATCTCGGCTATGTTATTACTTACGATGCCTGCGTTATCCTCAAGAGATGAAATCAGGCTCTCATAATTCGACTTTTCTGCCTCAAGTGTAGCTGCAATATAGCCGCTTACCTCTGAAAGCTTTTCTCTGGTATAATTCATAGCGCCAAGACGGATTTCATTTGCCTGGTTCTCAGCCTCAAATACTATCTGTTCAGCCTGCTGTCTTGCCATCTCAAGTATCTCATTTGCACGGATATTTGCCAATTCTACAATCTGGCTCTCCTCTACCTTTCTGTTTGCCTCAGCTACAGACTCTGTAAGTATATTATCAGCTCTGGTTCTGGCATCAGCAAGAATGGCCTCACGGTTACGCATAATCTTCTTACCACGCTCTATCTCGTTCGGTATCCTTACCAGGACTTCCTTTAACATATCTTCGAGATCGCTCTTTGGTACAATAATCTTGGTCGATGATAAAGGCTGATATTTACAATTATTTATAAAAATTTCTATCTCTCTTATCTTCTCTTCAATATCCTTCTTTGCCATTTTAAAAGTCTCCTCCTATAATCCACTATATTTATCTTTTAATCTGTCAACTACCTGCGGCGGCACAAAATCCTCTACAGATACACCATAAGCGGCATATTCTTTTACAATGCTGGAACTTAAGTATGCAAATTCTATACTGGTCGTCAAAAACATCGTATCTATATCAGGCGCAACCTTACGATTACTCTGCGCCAGCTGCAGTTCATATTCAAAATCTGTAACAGCCCGCAAACCTCTGACAATTACCTTTATGTTCTTCTGTCTGGCAAAATCCACTAGCAATCCGCCAAAGCTCTCCACCTTTACATTTGGTATGTCAGAAACAACTTCATTCAACATATTAACACGTTCTTCCAAAGAAAACAATGGAGATTTTGAAGTATTATTCAAAACACCCACAATTACCTCATCAAAAACAGATGCTGCCCTTTTAATTATATCCAAATGTCCGAGTGTTACCGGATCAAAGCTTCCGGGATAAATCGCTCCTGTCATAATAATCCGTAAATCTCCTTCATGCAAATATCTCTTACTCTGCGATTCTCTTAATAAAAGTATGCTTATTTGTCTTGTATTTTTTTACCTTACTGACCTGAAATCCTATATCGCTTACATAATCAAATACGGTATCAAGATCTGATTCGACGATTATCATCGTATCTTCATCTGCCAAAGGTGAATTGCTAAGTCTGGTTAACACCTGTTTTTCATGCAGTCTGCCATACGGCGGGTCCATAAAGATAATATCAAAAACTACCTTCTGTCTTTCTATTGTATCTATGGCAGATATAACGTCTCCCTTTACCACATGAGCTGATGCATCGAGATGTGTGAAGCTGAGATTGCGCTCTATGCAGCTTATAGCCTTGGGATTTGCTTCAACCAGCCACGCAGCTTCTGCTCCACGGCTTAACGCTTCAATGGCAATGGCACCGCTGCCGCTGAACAAGTCCAAAAACATACATCCCGGAATGTCCGGTGTCAGCATATTAAATAAAGTCTCCTTTATCCTGTCTGTGGTAGGTCTGGTATCTGTAGAATCAACTGTTACAAGCTTCAGACTCCTCGCTGTACCTGCTATAACTCTCATATAATATCCTCACATTACAAATTTTGTCAACATTAATTTCCCTGAATTTTATTTTTTATATAAATTCCCGTATCAGACAGCTGGTCATCTGTCCATGATGATGTACCGTCACATGATGAATCAATCAGGGATGATGTTTCATCCTTATTTGACAGGTTCCATGCGCTATAGCTTAAATTTTCAGAGGCTATAAGCTCAAACCACGCATCAGCCTCATCATAATCTATAGAGCCGTTTCCTGATGCATCACATATGCTAAATTCACTGATAAATACCGGAAGTCCCGCATCGAGTGCCGTCTGCACCTTGTTCCTTATGCTTTCCTTATGTGTAGCAGCATAAAAATGTACCGCATACATTATATTATCATATCCTTCTATCGAATCGGCCGCAGCTATATCTACATCCTGGCTCCAGGTAGGAGTTCCTACTATTATGATTGCATCAGAATTTTCCCTTATAACAGGTATGATTTCTTCGGCATAGGATTTGACCTGCGACCATGTAGTGCTTCCATTTGGCTCATTACATATCTCAAAGATTACATTATCATAATCCGCATATTTTTCTGACATTTCTGCAAAAAATTCCTTTGCTTCATCTATATATGTATTTGGGTCTCCATCACTTAGGATATGCCAGTCTATAATCACATACATTCCAAGCTCAGTCGCTGCCTCGACTCCGGTATAAACAAGACCCTTTATATAGTCCGTGTCTCCGCCTGAACAGTAGCCATAGCTGTCGCCTGTATCCGTATACATAGCCAGTCGCACAAGATTTGCGCCCCAGTCGTCTCTAAGAGTCTGAAATGCATCATAGCTTACATATTCAGGATACCATGTGAGTCCGTGTGTACTGCAGCCCTTCAGCTGATAAGCATTTCCATTTTTATCTACTATACCTGTACCTGAAACAGACAGAGCACCGTGAGACTCCAAAGGAGTGCTGCCTGTTTCATCCGGTGTCACAGAAGCCTCTTCCTCTGTTTCTCCATCCTCATCTGATGCTTCCTCTGTCACTTCGGCAGTCGTCGCAAGAAGATCAGCCTTTGTATATGCTTTCCCATTTATATATAAGGTATAATCTGCTACCGTCAAATCATCAGCAGTAACATTAAATCCAAAATTCACACTCTCGCCAGGGCCAAAGCTCGTATTATATTCTTCCGGAGTTACTGAGATTGTATCCTCAGATACCTCGCCCTGTCCGTTCCAGATACCGTCAAGCTGGGGAGCTGATGCATATGTAATATCAATCGACCATGAGGTTACGGTCATATCGCTGTTATTATATATCGTAACATTTTCAGTAGCACAGCTCTTATCGCCATTTTCCCATGTGCTGTCCTCGCTGATATCCACACTATATAGGCTTTCCGTCTCCGTCTGCACATCAGAGGTCTGCTCCGTATCCTCTGTAGTAGCAGTCTCTTCGGTAACAGTCGTGGAAGCTTCAGTGGATGTGGCTGTCTCATCTGTCTGATTTTTTTCTTTTGATGTAATCAGAGCGACAGACAGAGCAACTACAGCTACAATCAGTATTCCGATTACCAACCCCATAATTTTTAGTTTTTTGTCTTTCATTTTATCTGTTCTCCTTTTTGCTGTCTATAATATAGCCTTGGTGTAGATGGCTGCCACATCCTCAGGGAGAGAGATGTCTGCGCCATATTCCCTATATATCTCCTGCGCTGCCTTTAGCATGTCGCTGTGATTATATATATCTCCTACCTTAAAGAGCATCTCGCCGCTTTGCCTTATACCAAAGAAATCACCCGGGCCTCTGCGTTTCAGGTCCTCTCCTGCTATATAAAAGCCGTCATTTGACTCCTTGAGCACCATCAGTCTTTCCATGACGTCCTTGTCCTTTTTGCCACTCATAAATATACAATATGACTGCTTGTCTCCTCTGCCGACCCTGCCACGCAGCTGGTGCAGCTGGGCGAGGCCGAATCTCTCGGAATTTTCTACCATCATCACTGTTGCATTTGGATTATTAATGCCAACCTCTATAACCGTAGTTGAAACAAGGATATCCGTATCGCCATCATAAAAGGCCTTCAGACAGGCATTTTTCTCTTCACCTGACATCCTGCCGTGCAGATAATCCACTTTTATGTCCGCGCCCATGATCTTCTTCAAATCATCCGCATAGGCTATTACATTTTCTGCGTCTATTGACCCGTTTTCCTCAACCATAGGGCACACGATATATATCTGATGCCCCATCGCTACCTGCTCTCTGATAAATCTGTAGGCAGACTTCCTGTATTCTGTTCCAACGACACAGTTTTTTATCGGTATCCTGCCCTCAGGCATTTCATTTATGATGGATATATCCAAATCTCCATACATGATGATGGCAAGCGTCCTCGGGATAGGCGTGGCACTCATAACAAGTACATGTGGATTTTCGCCCTTTAGAGCGAGTGTTTCCCTCTGTCTTACTCCAAATCTATGCTGTTCATCCGTTACCACCAGGGCAAGGTTGTCATATTGCGTATTTTTCTGTATGAGAGCATTTGTGCCAACTATAACATCAATGGTATGATTTATCAATCCATCATAAACAGCTCTCTTTTCCTTCACACTAAGTGAGCCTGTGAGAAGTCCCACATTTATGCCATAGCCTGCAAACAGTTCCTTCAAATCCTTGAAATGCTGAACCGCCAGAACCTCCGTTGGCGCCATCATCGCGCCCTGATAACCCGCCTTCGCACATGAAAAGAGTGCCGCAGCTGCAACGATTGTTTTGCCCGAGCCTACATCGCCCTGTACCAGCCTGTTCATTACATTATGTCCCGACATATCCTCCATGATATCTCTCAGAGCATCCATCTGCGCTCCCGTAAGCTTATATGGCAGAGAGTTTATAAATGTAGTAAGCTCCTCCGACCATCCGATATGATATGTATTTTCTATATTTATATTACTGTCCTTCAAAGCAGAAATCCCTGCCACAAAGCTGTAAAACTCGTCAAATGCTATTCGTTTTATCGCTGATTTCAGCTCCTGCTCATCCTTTGGAAAATGAACCTTATATACAGCGTCTCGCCTTTCCATGATGTTATATTTTTGCCTTATCTGCTCAGGAAGATATTCAGGTATGTCATCTATGACAGATGAGGCTCCCATTACTGCCTTTTGTATCGCCTTGCTTTTAAGTCGTTTGGTACAGGTATATACGGGCATCATCCTGGCAAGCATATAGTTATATCTGTCCTCTGTAAAATATTCCGGTTGTGTCATGACATAGCAGCCATTTTTGCATTCGACTCTTCCCGAAAAAACAAATGTATCGCCTATATGGAAGTAATTACGCAAAAAAGGGCAATTAAACCATACAAGCTTAATCGTCCCTGTATAATCTCTGGCATAAAAAGTAAGAAGAGTAAAATTTTTCACTCTCCTGACCTCAGGGCGGCTGTTAACGGCAGCGCATACTGCCTGCTGTTCTCCCGGTCGGATTTCTGCTATATCTATCGGAACATTATAGGAGACATAGCTTCTCGGATAATATTGCAGCAAATCCTTTACCGTATAGACATTTAATTTTGCAAAGGCTTCTGCCGTCTTATCCCCGATACCCTTTATGCACTTTATCGTATCATTTAATTCCATGCTTTATCACTCCGGTAATTTGGGACATCATTCAACGGAAATAATGTAATAATATACCGGCTGTCCCCCATAATTCATCTGTACATCACAGTCAGGGAAGGCTCTTATAACCCTGTCATTTAATGCATCTGCGTCTTCCTCCGACACATCTGCTCCATAATATATGCTTATGATTTCACTATTATCATCTGTCTGAGAGGTTATAAGGTCAAATGCAACCTGTGAAATATCCTGACCGAGAGCGCAAAGTCCCGTATCAGCTATACCCATGATATCGCCCTCCTTTACGGCCTTACCATCTATCGACGTATCTCTTATGGCATAGGTTACCTGACCGCATTTTACACCGGATATGGCATCCATCATGGCGGATTTATTTTCATCCGGCTCCGCGCCCGGTTCAAATGTAATCATAGCGCTGATGCACTGCGGCGCATTTGCCGTCGGTATGATGATAATATCCTTGTCCTTATATAAGGCTGCTGCCTGATTTGCGGCAAGAATTATATTTTTATTGTTCGGAAATACAAAGATATGCTCCGCGTTAATTTTATCTACGGTTTTTAAAATGTCTTCAGTGCTCGGATTCATAGTCTGTCCGCCCTCTATGATGCTGCTTACACCAAGCTCCATAAGGATATCCTTCAGACCGTCGCCCATGGATACGGCAGCAAAGCCATACTTTTCCGCCGGCTTTTTCCTTGCGGCATCACGTTTTGCCGCCTCATCACGTTCCTCCTGCCTGATGACCTTTTCATTGTGCTCCAGTCTCATATTATCTATCTTCATACTTGACAAATATCCCATGGTAAGGCCCTTTTCAAATGCCTGTCCCGGATGATTGGTATGCACATGGATTTTTATGATATCATCCAAAGCGACACAAACTATGGAATCTCCTATAGATTCCAAAAAGCCCTTCAGTTCATCCTCTTCCTCATCTGTACAGTCGTGATCCATATTTATGATAAATTCGGTGCAATAGCCAAATTTGATATCTGCTGTAGACAGTCTGACACTGTCAGCTGCCGGCATATTATCAGTATGGGCATCCGTATTTGTATTTACAACATCCATATCAGCCTTTCCCTGCAGATAATCAAAGGCTCCTGAAAGTATCTCCATAAGACCCTGTCCGCCTGAATCAACCACTCCCGCTTCCTTGAGTACAGGAAGCATATCAGGTGTCTCAGCAAGGACCCTGTAGCCCTGCTCTATTACCTGCCCACAGAAATCCTCAAGTGTCATATCCGCATCCGCGCATTCCTTCGCTTTATTTGCGACACCCTTTACCACGGTAAGAATAGTTCCTTCCTTTGGCTTCATTACAGCCTTGTAGGCTGTTTCAACTGCCCTGTAAAAGGCATCAGCCAAAATCTGTACAGTTATCTCTTCATATTCTCCTATGACCTTACCAAAGCCTCTGAAAAGCTGTGAAAGTATGACTCCCGAGTTTCCTCTGGCACCCCTTAACGAGCCTGTAGACATAGCCTTTGCGATATTCCGGCAATTTATTTCGCTTACCTGCTCTACCTCATTTACAGCAGACTGCATCGTAAGCGACATATTTGTACCAGTATCTCCATCCGGCACCGGGAAAACATTGAGTTCATTTATATATTCTTTTTTACTATTAAGGTTTTTTGCCCCTGCAATAAAAGCATTTTTTAGTGCCATTGCATCAATAGTATTATTCAACTTAAGCGTCCTCCAAATCAATCTATTACTCTTACGTCTTCAACATAGACATTTATATTTGTCACCTTTAGGGAGGTAAATTCTTCGACCTTATATCTAACAGACTGCATCAGGTTATCTGTCACCGCCTTAATACTCACCCCATATGCAACAACAATATGAAAATCTATGGTAATATTTCCATCCTCGTCTATTAAAACGTTAATGCCCTTACTTATATTATCTCTTTTAAGGAGCTTAACGATACCTTCCTTCACGTTCACTATACCCATGCCTACTATGCCAAAGCAATCCAGCGCAGTCGCACCTGCACATTGTGCTACAGCATTTTCGTCCATGCTTACTGTTCCGTTTTCATTATTAATATAACCTTTCATACTGACCTCCAATCTTAATCCCAATTAAGATATCAAGGCATAAAACCCTGAAAACACACACTATAGTGCGAATTATACCATGAATACATATAAAAATAAACATCAAACTTTTTTGAAAATTTACTTGCATATGCCATTAACATCTGTTAAAATATGCCTTGTTGTGGGTTTATATATCATCATAAACCTAATAATATGAAGGAGGTGCTGTCATGGCAAAGTGCTCAATTTGTGATAAAGGTGCTCATTTTGGAATTAAGGTAAGTCATTCACATAGAAGATCAAACAGAATGTGGAAGTCAAATATCAAGTCTGTTAAGGCTATTGTAGATGGTTCTCCAAAGAAAATTTACGTTTGTACATCCTGCCTGAAGTCAGGAAAAGTAGAACGTGCTTAATTACAATAATAATCAGGGCCCTTAAAAAGATCGCTTATGGCGGTCTTTTTTTAATCCCTGCAAAATAATATATATGACAGCAATATAAAAATTACTATTATCAGAAATTCCACAAAGCCACTTATCAAATACCCCAAAATCATCCCTGCCGCCAGAAAAAATAAAGCAAATCCTATTACTCTCTTCATATAATAAATCACCGCATATCCTGCTATAAAACAGTATATGCGGTAATAAAGGATTTTATTTATCATATAGAAGGTAAAAAATTACTGAAGCGGATGAGAAGCCTCCTCTACTGCCTTATCAACAGCCTGCTCTTCAGGTGTCTTGTCCTTTTTGAACAGACCTACGATTCTGTCAATTATTTCAGGAGCCATATCCATAGCCTTTGTTACGGCATCCTGATTTTTGATATTAATAAGTCTTGTTCTGCCCTCAGATACAACCAGCACTGCTGAAGGTGAAAGCTTTGCTCCGATTCCTCCGGCTGCATTATGTCCGTCTGTCTTATTATACGCACCTGCTGCCATACCAAAATTTACATCCAGCAGAGGTATAATCACGGTTTCTCCTACCTTAATAGGTTCACCTACAACTGATTTTGTGGATATGAAGCCATCCATACCATTAAATAAAGTAGTCATTGTTCCATTGATATCGTTACTATTTGCCATTACTGTTTCCTCCCGAAATAGACTTAAATTGCCTTATGGCTTTTCTTACATATTTGTTTACAAGTAGCTTTATAGCATATGACAGGACATTTATAACCCTTATCCTGCCCCTGATATATATTTCACCATCCAATATTTTATTTTCAAAATCAGGTGTAATATCTATCTTATTATAGTAAAAAGGAAGAGCAATACTCATATATCCGAGATTAGTTCCTGTAGAAGCAGGATCTCCCGTTCCATATGTTACCTGTCCTTTAATTTTTGTCGGTTTTATATGATTTAGAAGCCGGATAAGAACATCCTTTACCACAGCCCATGCTCTTTTTGTATTGGATGAACGTAAGAATTTCATCAATCTGTCTTTCCTTGCCTTGAGAGTCTTTATGCCTCCTATAATGCGATCTATGCGACTTTTAATAGCAGCTAAAAATTTATCTATTATTTTTCCAATCCTGGTAAGTATACCCTGTTTTTCTGTTTTAAAATCCTTATCAGATACAATTTCTTTATTTTCTGTATCCTCCTCTTTATGCTCCTCTCTATTCTTCCCATTTTCAGATTTATCTTTGGTCTTTTCTTTAGATTTCTTCTTTGCTTTTTCCTTGTGTCCCGCTCCTGCCTCCGTATCCTTAGTATCCTCTTCCTTCGCTTCACCTATATCATCACTATTTATCAGAGTACCGCCAAAGGTTTTCAGATTATAGCTCAGTCCGCAAGCATCATATCTCGCTCTAAAGCACAAGACAAAGCCGAGCCATGAAATACGAGCCTGCAGTCTGCTTTTTTCATGCTTTTCACCATACAGATTATAACGCACCGGAGCAAATAAAATCAATAATATAATCACCACTGCAAGTGCCAGCAGTATCAGCACTGTTATCAGTAATATCTGAAGAAAAAGCCATAAAGTATGTAACATATTATACTCCTTGCATAAAATAGTTTGTAACGTCAAAGCCTCCGGTTTTTTCATGGATATCCTGTACTATATCTCTGGTAAGCCTCATTGCTCCCCTTTTTGTATGCGCTATACCTATTATGTGAATGTCGTCATATCTGTCTGCATAATATTTCTGTTTAAATTCACTCACATCATATATCTCCAGCATACAATTGTCGGCTAAAGGCAGCGTGATTACAACAAAGCCCGGGCACAGCTTATTTTTTTTAAGTCTGCGCAGTGCCCAAACTGCCTCATGTTTAGTCATTTCACCTATGTACAGCTTTTTTTCAATAATCATTTTTCTCCACAGCCTCTGCCATCATATCACTGATTACCATATAGCATGCCTTAAGCTCACTTTCATTAGAGCAGTGATTAAGCGAATTTGCCAGATAATCCTTTATCTCCTGCTGCGAATTAAAAAATACAGGCATGCCGGATAATGTTTTTGCCATAACCGCCCTGTTGTAGTATTTATTACTTGCAGCAAATATCTCTCCAAATTCCTTTATAAGCCTGTCCTTAAAATCTATTATATGCTCTGCGTCACAAATAGAGCTGTCATATACGGAAATATGATCTATATCTACAAACAAGCTGCCTGATAAAAGCTTTGCGAGCCTGTCCAAATCCAGGTACAGCTTTTGATATCCGCACCCCGTTATTTCATCATTACAATCCTGTGTCACTTCATAAAGCTCCGCCTCGAGCATCATCTTATATGCTCCTGCATCCTCCTGAGCGCCTTCCGTATCCACTAACAGCTCATACATCCTGTCCGGTATTTCATCATCTGTAAGAACATAACGATATAGCATATCTATGATATTTTGAGCGGTCTTACAGGTCTCAGACAGATACGGTCTTGCAGGATTTGCTATCATCATAGCATATAGGTCGTCTACTATCTCTATAAGCAACATGTAATCCGACACAACTGAATTTATAAATCCTGCACTTTTATCCAGTATAGTTGACAATCTGGCATATTCCTCATAATCGGCAGCAGCTATATCCGCTTCCTTTAGCATATTATATGCATCATAAAGCGCCTTATATTCTGTATCAAATCCTTCAGGCAGTTCGATTAATGCCGTTGTTTCAAGGGTTCTCACAAAATCCATAACCGATCCGGTCTCACATCCCTTATATATGGAAAGGGTCTGTCCCATGATATCATAAAACTTATTTTTGGTCATCCTAAGCGGTAGCTGTCCTATAAGGCTTTGCAGCTTCGTATTTATTACAACATTATCATTATCGGCAAAAACATATCTGAATATCCTGTCAGCAAACTGTGAAGCGTCAAAATCCTTCCATTCCTGCTCCAGACGTTCATTTTTATTTTCGGGATATTCAAATTCTTTCCTGTTTAATATATATTCATACAGCTCAAATGCATCAGTATATGCCGTAAGCACCTTCATCTTTGCTATTATCCTGTCCCTTAGCGTGCCTATCAGCAGCATGTCCTCTGATGCCGTCTCCTTTTCATCCCGAACGATATATTTGCCGACCAGCTTGTTTACTGCCATGATACATTCATATATATATGTATCATCAGCCATATTCTTATCATCGACCATCTCTTTTATAGTAAAATAATTTAGCGCAAACTTCTGGCATGCATATTCGTACTCAGCCTTCATCAGATGATCTGCATATGTCTTTAAATTTTCTTCTGTATTCCTTCTTCTTTTTATATCTGAAATCAATTTTTTATCTTCATTATACATTTTCTTTTTCCTTTTACGATGTCATTTTTTAATGTAATGGTTCCTTTACCACAGCCCGCGACTGCGTTCCTACCTAACGCAGGATATGCTCGTGTGTAAACAAATGCTCGGTGCAGTATTCCCTGTTTCCGGCGCATTTGGAGCAATATCTGAATGTCATAGTCGGATCATCCTTATCCGTAAGCCCACAAATGGCACATCTGTGTCCTACGTTGTCGGCCTTATTTACCTTTACCTGTTTGGTATAGCTTCGCTTACGCTTTATCTGCTTCGGGGAAAATTTCCTCATATTTATCGTAGTCAAAAAGAATATCGCAAAATTTAACAGGGATAGGATGATGACCACGCGCCCCATAAAATTCCCTTTTACAAGATAATATGCCACAAATACCAGATATACTATAGCAAGCCACTTCATCTTTACAGGGATAATCGCCGCATACAAAACCTCCATATTGGGATAGCATGCAGCCACTGCCAGAAACAATGACAGCAATATATAATAGGTGGGCACATATGTGAGAAATATAGAATAATCCGGTATGACCTTAAATACATGAACACAAAATACATATACCAGGATGCTGCCGGCCATCGTCAAAAACATGCCGCCAAACACATATATATTATATAGGAAGCTGCCCATGGTTCTCTCCAAGAGACTGCCTATACTATAATAGAAAAACAGCATAATAATGGTCCATATGGAAAGCGTACTAGGCGGTGTGATAATCCATGTAAATATACGCCATATTTCCTTATTTTCTATAACAAGACATGGATTGAGATACAGATAAGCTATCACATTCGGCGCAAACATCTCAAGCAGATATCCTATGATATAGCCGATGATAAGATATAGTGTCAAATTTTTAATGGCAAATCTGCCAAATTTTCTCTCAAGCTTACTTAGTCCACTCATTTGATATACTCTCCTAACAAATCCAACTATTTCAAAATTATATAATAAATTATAAAAGTTTACAACCTGATATTACTGAACTTTTTATAAATCCCCGGCATGAACCGGGGATTGGTATCGTATGGGATTGCTCGTGCCTCATCATTTTTTTATCATCATGCCCTCTGGCAGCTTTACATTATAGAGACTTTGATTTTTGGCAAAGAGCTCGTCAGGTGAAAGTCCCGTCACACCGATTACCTTGCCAAAGTCATCTCCGCTCATTACCACATAATCTCTGTCTGCCGGAGGATTTTCCTCCTCAGGTACTGGAACACAAACCTCTTCACCCGGCTGCAGATTGTAGACGTTCACATAGGGATTTGCCATAATGATTGCTGCCAGGGGTACTCTGTACATCTTTGAAATACCATACAGTGTGTCGCCCTTTTCCACTACATGAATCATGCCATTACATGTATCATAATTAACATTCAAATTTCCTTCTGCCATTTTTTTCCTGCCTTAAAATACTCTTTTTCTACCATTATATTCCTGTGCTCCGGTTTTGTTATATTTTTATAAAAATTGTTGTTTTTTATACCTTATTCCACTATAATGTAACGGATTGAGGACAAACATGTTTTTATTATAAACAAATGAGGTATTTTTATGTATACACTAGGTATTGATATTGGTTCAACCACAGTAAAAATTGCTGTATTGAACGAGAAGCACGAGATCCTGTTTTCTGATTACAAGAGGCATTTTGCAAATATTAAGGAAACACTTAAGGATCTGGTTGATAAAGCACAAAAAACTCTGGGAAATGTAACCGTACAGCCTGCCATTACCGGTTCAGGCGGTCTGGCACTGGCGCAGGTTATAAATATCCCGTTCACGCAGGAGGTTGTCTGTGTATCAGAAGCGCTTACAGATTATGCACCGCAGACGGATGTAGCCATCGAGCTCGGTGGCGAGGATGCAAAGATTATATATTTTACAAATGGAATAGAACAGAGAATGAATGGTGTCTGTGCCGGAGGTACAGGCTCATTTATCGACCAGATGGCCACTCTTTTGCAGACAGACGCATCCGGACTGAATGACTATGCAAAGGATTATGAAACCATCTATCCTATCGCTGCCAGATGTGGTGTATTTGCAAAGACAGATATTCAGCCTCTTATAAATGAAGGCGCTACGAAACCAAACCTTGCCGCTTCTATCTTTCAGGCAGTAGTAAATCAGACCATTTCAGGTCTCGCCTGTGGTAAGCCGATCAAGGGAAATGTAGCATTCTTAGGAGGTCCTCTTCACTTCCTCCCTGAGCTCAAAAATGCATTTATCAGAACACTTAACCTGAAGGGTGATGCCATCATAGATCCGGGTCACTCTCATCTTTTTGCAGCGGTTGGTGCCGCTCTAAACAGCTCAGAGGAAACAACACGTACACTTGAGGAGCTGAGCAGTGCTCTTTCTGCAGATCTTACTATTAAAATGGAATCAGAGCGACTGGAGCCTCTGTTTAAATCTGATGAGGAATATGAGCAGTTCAAGGAAAGCCACAACAGGCACGCCGTAACAAGAGGTGACCTGAAGACCTATAAGGGCAAATGCTTCCTGGGTATCGATGCAGGCTCTACTACTACAAAGGTAGCTCTTGTTGGAGAAAACGGCGAGCTGTTATATGATTTCTACAGCAACAACAATGGCAGTCCTTTAAATACCACCATCCGTTCCATAAAGGAAATCTACAACATACTGCCTGAGGGCGTTACCATATCGGCATCATGCTCTACAGGCTATGGTGAAGCGCTCATAAAGCAGGCACTTATGCTTGACTATGGCGAGGTTGAAACCATCGCTCACTATACTGCCGCTTCATTTTTTGACCCTGAGGTAGACTGCATACTTGATATCGGCGGTCAGGATATGAAATGTATAAAAATAAAAAATGGCGTTGTAGATAATGTTATGTTAAATGAAGCCTGCTCCTCAGGATGCGGTTCATTTATTGAGACATTTGCCAAATCATTAAACTACGAGATAGCTGATTTTGCTCAGATTGCAGTTAAGGCTGAGCATCCTATCGACCTGGGCTCCAGGTGTACCGTATTTATGAACTCAAAGGTAAAGCAGGCACAGAAGGAAGGCGCTTCCGTAGCAGATATCTCTGCAGGTCTTGCTTATTCTGTCATAAAAAATGCTCTGTTAAAGGTTATCAAGCTTACCGATCCAAAGGATCTCGGAAAGCATATCGTAGTCCAGGGCGGTACCTTCTATAATGATGCCGTACTGAAAAGCTTTGAGGTAATCTCCGGCAGAGAGGCAGTAAGGCCTGATATATCAGGTATCATGGGGGCCTTTGGAGCTGCTCTGATTGCCAGAAGCAAATATAAGGAAGGCTATGAAACGACTATGCTCTCCATCAAGGAAATCATGGAGCTGACCTATGAGTCATCCATGACCAGATGCAAGGGCTGTACTAACAACTGTCTTTTGACGATAAATAAGTTTTCAAATGGCAGACGATTTATTACCGGAAACCGTTGTGAAAAGGGCGTCGGCCTAAAGAAAAACGCTGACAATATTCCTAACCTTTTTGAATACAAGCTAAATAAAATATTTGACTATACTCCTCTCACGCCTGACCAGGCAAAGAGAGGTAAAATCGGTGTGCCAAGAGTACTAAATATGTATGAAAATTATCCATTCTGGTTCACCTTCCTGACGAAACTCGGATTTTCGGTTGTACTGTCTCCGAAATCATCAAGGGATATCTACAGTCTCGGCATAGAGTCCATACCAAGTGAGTCAGAATGCTATCCTGCAAAGATATCACACGGTCACGTTATGTGGCTTCTCAAGCAGGGACTTGAAAGCATCTTCTATCCATGTGTGCCATATGAAATGAATGAGACACCTGATGCAAATAACCATTACAACTGTCCTATCGTTACTTCATATGCAGAAAATATCAAGAATAACATGGAAGAGCTAAAGGATGACAGGATTACATTTATCAGACCGTTTGTAGCTCTCGATAATGAAGAAGCTCTCGTAGAGCGTCTCCATAGGGAAATGAAGAAGCATTATGACGTTACGATGGAGGAAATAAAGGATGCGGTCAGAGCCGCATATGAGGAATCTGACAGAGTCAAGGAAGATATCAGGGAAAAGGGCGAGGAAACACTTCGCTATATCAATGATAATGACATGCTTGGTATCGTTCTCGCAGGTCGTCCATATCACTTAGACCCTGAAATCAATCACGGTCTTCCTGAATTGATAAATTCATACAAGATTGCAGTTTTTACAGAAGATTCTGTCGCTCATTTGGGGCAGGTAGACAGGCCACTGATTGTCTCCGACCAGTGGATGTACCATTCCAGACTCTATAAAGCGGCAAATTATGTGAAGACCTGTGATAACCTTGAGCTTATCCAGTTGAATTCATTTGGCTGCGGACTGGATGCCGTAACCACCGACTGTGTGAATGATATTCTGACAAAATCAGGAAAGATATATACTGTTCTTAAAATAGATGAGGTCAGCAATCTCGGTGCTGCCAGGATTCGTATCCGTTCACTTATAAGCGCCGTAAATGTAAGACGTGAGCAGCATTACAAGACCTGCCCGTCAAGCAGTGCCATAAAACGTGTCGAATTTACCAAGGACATGATGTCAGGATATACTGTTCTGGCTCCTCAGATGTCTCCTATCCATTTCAATCTGTTAGGACCGGCATTTGAATGTATGGGGCTGAACATTGAGATTCTCCCAGACGCGACAAAGAACACCATCAACACGGGATTAAAATATGTAAATAATGATGCCTGCTATCCTTCCATCATCGTCGTTGGTCAGCTGATGGAGGCCGTAACCTCAGGCAAATATGATGTAAACAAGCTTGCAGTTATTATGAGTCAGACTGGCGGTGGCTGCCGTGCAACAAACTATGTAGGCTTTATAAGACGTGCACTTGCAAAGTCCGGTTATCCTCAGATACCTGTTATCGCCTTGAGCGCTCAGGGCTTTGAGAAAAATTCCGGTTTTCCTCTCAGCTACAAGATATTAAAGCGTGCCATGCAGGCAATCATATATGGCGACGTATTTATGAGGGTGCTCTATAAGACGAGGCCTTATGAAGCTGTGCCTGGCTCTGCTAACGCCCTGCATGAAAAATGGGAAAAGATATGCTGTGATTCCCTAAGAAAATCAGGAAGCACTGCTACCTTCAAGAAGAATATAAGAGGTATAGTAAAGGATTTCGATGAGCTTCCGCTCCTTGATATAAAGAAGCCAAGAGTAGGTATAGTCGGCGAGATTCTCGTAAAATTCCTTCCATCCGCAAACAATCATCTGGTTGATTTGCTGGAAGCCGAAGGTGCCGAAGCTGTTATGCCTGATTTGTTGGATTTCTTTATGTATTGCTTTTATAATAACAACTACAAGTATGAATTTTTGGGTAAGACACATACGTCTGCTCTTATAGGAAATCTGGGAATAAAGTTCTTAGAGTATATGAGAAAGCCTGCCTGTGACGCTTTAAATGCCAGCAAGCGTTTTGAAGCTCCATCACATATCTCCCATCTGGCCGAGATGGCAAAGCCATTTGTCTCTATCGGAAACCAGACAGGCGAGGGATGGTTCCTTACAGGCGAGATGCTCGAGCTTATCGCAAGCGGCGCGCCAAATATTGTATGCGCACAGCCATTTGCCTGCCTGCCAAATCATATCATCGGCAAGGGTGTAATCAAAAAGCTCAGAGAAACTCATCCTGAAGCAAATATAGTTGCTGTAGATTATGATCCGGGTGCATCTGAGGTAAATCAGATAAACCGTATCAAGCTGATGCTTGCTGCAGCAAAGAAAAATCTTAATATCTGACAGGAATACCGCGTTCAGAGAGATATCCTTTTAATTCGGATATTTCAAGCTCATTATAGTGGAAAAGCGATGCGGCAAGCGCTGCTTCAGCTTTTCCTTCTGTCAGAGCTTCATAAAAATGTTCCTTTGTTCCGGCACCTCCTGATGCTATAACGGGAACATTTACATTTTCTGCAATAGTTCTGGTAAGCTCTATATCATATCCTGCCTTTGTTCCATCACAGTCCATGCTGGTCAGAAGTATTTCTCCGGCGCCAAGCTCTACTGCCTTCATCGCCCATTCTACCGCATCTATACCGCAGTCTATCCTTCCGCCATGCTTATATATATTCCAGCCCGAGCCATCATCTCTCCTCTTTGCATCTATCGCAAGAACCACGCACTGACTTCCAAACTTATCCGCCGCATCTGCAAGCAGCGTTGGATTATCTATCGCAGCTGAATTTACAGAAACCTTGTCTGCACCTTCACGTAAGATAGCTCGAAAATCATCTACCGTTCTGATACCGCCGCCGACTGTAAACGGTATAAATATGGTTTCAGCCACCCGCCTTACCATATCGACTACTATATTTCTCTGATCGGAAGAAGCTGTTATATCAAGGAAAACCAACTCATCCGCTCCACAACTGTCATATGCTGCGCCTACTGCTACAGGATCTCCTGCATCTGTCAGATTAACAAAATTTACACCCTTTACTACTCTTCCGTTCTTTACATCCAGACATGGGATTATTCTTTTCGTATGCATTTTTATTAATCCTCCAGTTCAATAAAATTCTTTAGTATTTTAAGTCCCACAGAGGAGCTTTTTTCAGGATGAAACTGACAGGCAAATACATCTCCATGCTCGACTGATGCATGAATATCCGTAGAATAAAATGTAGTTGCTGCTACATCCTCCTTATGTAATGCGTGCAGATAATATGAATGTACAAAATATACATATGACTGATCCGGTACGTCTGAAAACAATCTGGCGTCTGGATTTATATTTATCGAATTCCAACCGATATGTGGTATCTTTAGTCCCGGAGCATCTGGTATCCTCCTGATTTCTCCATCCAGGATGCCAAGACCGGCAGCACCCGGAGATTCCTCACTTGATTTGAATAAAAGCTGCAATCCAAGGCATATGCCAAGGAATGGCTTTCCCTCATCTACCACATCATAGATAACATTTATAAGATTATATTCCTTCAGTCTGTCCATGGCGTCTCCAAAGCTGCCTACACCCGGAAGTATGACCTTGTCAGAGGATAGGATCACATCTCTGTCTCTGGTTATTACCGCTTCCTCTCCCAGATACATCACAGCCTTGCAGACGCTGTTTATATTGCCTGCGTCATAATCTATTATGGAAATCATAAATTCTATGCTCCTTATTCTTTTAATCTGGTGTAAAATATAGCACAATCTTTTCTATTATTCAACCATATCCAGCTCAAAGAAAAATACGACTCCATTTTCTACATTATATACGCCATAGTTCTTTTCATGTGCGTTCATTGTTGCGGCAACTATGGAAAGGCCGATGCCGCTGCCGCCATATTCACGTGTTCTTGCCTTATCGACCTTATAGAACTTGTCAAATATCTTGCCCAGCTCATCCTCGGCTATATTTTCACCTTCATCAAAGACGGAGATACGCACATTATTATCCTCAAGCTTCTGAAGCCATACCATTACCTTACCATCCGGCTTGCAATAATGCAGAGCATTTGTCAGATAATTATTAAATACCTCTTCTATCATAAACTCATCAGCCATAACCCAGACCGATCCTTCATCCTTGAACTCTATATCTGCATTATTTTTTTCGGTAAGTATCGTGGACGAGCTTATCCTGTTCCTGATTAAATCTACAATATCAAATCGTTCTTTATGAACCCTGTCCTGACCGAACTCTATTTCATTCAGGTCGAGGAGCTTTTTGACCAGCTCATTCATCTTGGAGGATTCATCAGCAATAACGTCACAGTAGAAGTTTTTGCTTTCTTCATCATCCATGATATTATCCTTCAGTCCCTCTGCATATCCCTGTATCAAGGCGATAGGCGTCTTTAATTCATGACTGACATGAGACAGAAATTCCTTTCGCATCTCATCGATTTGTACCTTGTGCTCGATATCCTTCTGGAGCTCTGCATTTGCATTTTGAAGCTCGCCCAATGTAAAATTCAGCTTATCCGCCAGGTTATTCATATAAATAGAGAGCTCACCTATCTCATCATTTGAAGGATTTTCTATCCTTGCATTGAAATCCAGATCAGTCATACGTTTTGCAACCTTTGTCAGGTTCTTGATAGGCTTTGCAAAAATTCCACTGAACAGATACATCAAAATGCAGGCAAAAAGAGCCATAACACATAATATCGCAGTAAAAAATTTAATCGAGCTGTCAATAACCGAATCAACCCTTGAAACAGGCGCACGAAGCACAATGGCATATCCGTTATCGAGAGTACCTATCAGGTCGAAATAGCTGGACTTCATCCTGCTGTCATTGCTTATCTGTATCTTATAATTATCGTAATTTTCAACCTCTTCCTGGACTATACCCTTATTTGCACCTCCCTTACCATCATCATAAATCAGTTCGACGATGGAACGCAGACTTTCCGACATGATATTATCCTCGTTGATAGACGTATATATCTTCATATTTTCAGTATCTACCACATAAATAATCGCATCTGCTTCGTTATCAATATCCAGACTAAAGGTATCGTCCTCGAAATCTATACTTTCGTCATTAAAGATTTCATTGCAGGAGTCATATGTGTTTATTAAATTATTCTTTAATATCGTATAATAAAAGCTCTTGATTGAAACATATGAGAGTATCCATGACATAATAATCGTAACCGCAATTATTCCAATCAGACATAATGTCAGCTTCGTTCTGACTGACACCTTATAAGAACGCTTCATACTAAATTATGCTTCCTCCTCAAATTTGTAGCCCATGCCCCAGATAGTCTTTATATAGTCGCCTTTGTCGCCCAGCTTACTGCGGAGCTTTTTTACATGAGTATCTATCGTTCTTGCGTCACCGAAATAATCATAATTCCAAACATTATTTAGTATCTTTTCTCTCGATAATGCAACGCCCTTATTTACCATGAAATAATTTAAAAGCTCAAATTCCTTGAAGCTGAGCTCGATAAAATTACCATCTACAGATACCGTATGCGCAGAAAGATCCATCTCTATGCCGCCTACTGAGATAACGCTTGAATCCTCAAGGTCCGATGTCCTTCTCAATATAGCTTCTACTCTGGCAACAAGTATCTTAGGGCTGAACGGCTTTGTGATATATTCATCTATACCAAGCTCAAATCCGAGTAACTCATCTCTTTCAGCGCTTTTGGCAGTAAGCATGATAATAGGAACCTTAGAATACTGTCTGATAGCCTTACATGTCTCCCATCCGTCCATCTTTGGCATCATAACATCCAATATAATCAGGGATATATCCTTGTTTTCCATAAATAAATCAACTGCGGTTTCGCCATTATCCGCTTCTATAACAATATAACCCTTTTTGGTAAGGAAATCGCTAACCAGCTTTCTCATCCTGCTTTCATCATCAACCATAAGTATTTTTATTCCGTCCAAAATACATTACCTCCCTATAAAATATGTACACGCGCCTTTTTCAAAATGCAGCGTCCCTTTAATGATTTTTTTAATATAAAGTAAGTATATCAACTAAATATGTAATAAATGTGAAGAAAACTGTTTTCTATTCAGTAACGATATTTATTGTTATATTATTTTCTGATGCCACCTGTGAGACATATTCCTTGTAGCTTTCATATTCTGTTTTCGCTGTTTCAAGATATTCATAGGCCTCTGACTGATAATCCTCATCTTCCTCTGTCAGAGCCTGTCTGACCTTAAGCAGAGCCTGGTGCTGGGATTCCATCGAAGCATAATACATCTGATAACATTCCTGTACTCTCGCCGTTTCATAGGAAAGCTCTGAAAGCGCGGTCATAAACTCCTCATATTCCGGAATTATATTATCATTTAAATCAGTCAGAAATGCATCCTTATCGATGGTTGTATCCTCTGCAAAATAGCTGTTATAAGCATCCATAGCGGAAACCTCCAAATCCTGTATGGCAGGAATATCATCATTTAACATCGATATGAGTTCTGATGTTTCCGTCACCTCCGTATCAGCAGAAGTATTTCCGCAGCCGATACAGAAAAAGCACATACAAATAAGAACACACAGGACTGTAATTTGTTTTTTCATTTGTTTTTTCATTTGTTTTTTCATTTAATTTTCCTCGCTCTCTATATATTTTTTATATAAGTCAGGTCGTCTGTCTCTGGTTCTTATCAGCGACTGATTCAGTCGCCATTCTTCTATATTTTTGTGATGACCTGAAAGTAACACCTCAGGAACCTTATGTCCCATAAACTCGGCAGGTCTGGTATATTGCGGATATTCGAGAAGACCATTATTAAATGATTCCGTTTCCACACTCTCTGCATTATTTAATACCCCGGGAACCAGCCTTGATACCGCATCAACGATAGCCATGGCAGGCAGCTCGCCTCCGGTAAGTACAAAATCTCCTATCGAGACATTTTCATCCACTATCATTTCAAGTATTCTCTCATCCACGCCCTCATAATGTCCGCATAAGAGTACCAGATTATCTGTCTGAGCATACTCTTCGGCGATTTTCTGATTAAATACCCTGCCCTGCGGCGTCATATATATCACTCTCGGCCTTTCATTGCATTTGCTGCAAATATACTCATATGCTCTGTATATCGGCTCCGCCTGCATTATCATGCCGGCCCCGCCGCCATAGGGATAATCGTCTACATGTCCATGCTTTTCCGTCGTAAAATCCCTGATATTTACAGCTTCAATATCTATAAGGCCTGATGAGGAGGCTCTGCCGGTTATGCTGGTATTAAGTCCTGACATAACCATTTCAGGAAAGAGTGTCATAATAAAAAACTTCATAATATATCTTAGTCCTCCATTATCTCAAGTGTGTGCACCGTGACTCTTTTTTGTTCCATATCTATATCGGTTACCCATTCCTTCACAACTGGTATCATAATCTCATTACCATCATCATCTCTTACGACAAATACACCATTTGCTGCTGTCTCTAGATATTCGGCTATATGCCCCTTGGTCTTACCGTTTTGGTCAATAACCGTTGCACCTATTATGTCACAGATAAAAAACTCATCTTCGAGTAGTCCGACTGCATCCTCACGTGATACAAGAATATCACATTGTCTGAATTTTTCCACCTCATTTATGTCATTATATTCCCTGAACTTTAAAATTACCTGATTTTTAAAAAACTTACATCCGTTTCCATGGACCTCAAGCAGCTCCCTGCCATAGCTTATATAGCATTTATCCAGAGTCTTAAATCTATTTACATCATCTGTGGTAGGAAATACCTTTACCTCGCCCTTTAGTCCGTGTGTAGATGTAATTACACCTACCCTTAAAAAATCCTCTTTATTCCTCTCCAAGCCTTCTTCTCCTTATAAGTAAAATAAGAGGGAGTGCAGCGACTCCCCCTTTTGTTCAGTATCATCATAGCTGATAATTACTTTATATCTACTATTACCTTTTTGTCACCCTTTGACGCAGCAGCCTTTACGACTGTACGTATGGATTTTGCGATACGGCCCTGCTTACCGATTACCTTGCCCATATCTTCCGGAGCAACGCTAAGCTCGACCTTTATAATATCATCTTCCTCTGTTTCTACAACAGATATCTGATCAGGATGATCTACTAGGGATTTTGCAATGATTTCTACTAATTCCTTCATTTTCTACCTCCCAAGTAAATTATTTCTCAATACCTGCCTGCTTCAATAACTTTGCAACTGTTTCTGTTGGCTGAGCACCGTTTGCAAGCCATTTCTTTGCAGCGTCCTCGTTAATCTTAACTACGCTAGGCTCCTGATTTGGATCATATGTTCCAATCTCCTCGATGAATCTTCCATCTCTAGGTGATCTGGAATCTGCTACGATTACTCTGTAAAAAGGATGCTTCTTATAACCCATTCTTCTTAATCTGATTTTAACTGCCATTGTCTTTCTTCCTCCTAAAATTTGAAAAAATTATCATAAGCCAAAAGGCATCTTAAACCCGCCATGTCGCTTTTTTCCACCCATCATACCAGACATCTGCTTCATCATCTTCTTTGACTGTTCAAACTGCTTCAGAAAACGATTTACACCTGCTATACTCACACCGGCACCGTCTGCAATCCTCTTCTTTCGTGAAGGATTAATCGGATCCTTTAATATCCTCTCGCCGGGTGTCATGGACTGGATAATAGCTTTTGGTAGCTTAGCGGCGTTTTCATCTATTTCAACATTCTTCATCTGTGCGCCCATGCCAGGCATCATGGACAGTAAATCCTGTATACCGCCCATCTTGTCTAGCTGCGCAAGCTGATCAAGAAAATCATTGAAATCAAAGGTTGCTTTACGGAATTTTTCTTCCATTTCCTTTGCTTTTTCATCATCTATGGCATTTTGAGCCTTTTCTATGAGAGACTCTACATCTCCCATACCAAGTATACGGCTCGCCATACGATCCGGATAAAATGGCTCCAAATCCTCCAGCTTCTCGCCCATACCTGCATATAATATAGGCTTTCCGGTAACGGCCTTTATAGAAAGAGCCGCACCGCCTCTGGTGTCGCCATCCAATTTGGTAAGTATGACCCCATCTATCCCTATTCTGTCATTAAATGTATTTGCTACATTTACGGCATCCTGACCTGTCATGGAATCAACGGTCAAAATAGTATGTGTCACATCAATCTGCTGCTTTATCTCGGTCAGCTCATTCATCATATCATCATCTATATGAAGACGTCCTGCCATATCAAGAAATACGAGATTGATATTATTTTTTTCTGCATGCCTGATGGCAGCCTTTGCTATATCTAAAGGTCTGTTTGTATCTCCCATGGAAAAAACGGGTACGCCGACCTTTTCGCCATTTATCTGCAGCTGCTTTATAGCTGCGGGTCTGTATATATCGCAGGCAACCAGCATAGGCTTCTTGCCCTTGTTCTTATACTGATATGCAAGCTTTGCGGCAGTAGTTGTCTTTCCTGCACCCTGAAGGCCACACATCATAATAATGGTTACTTCATTCGATGGTAAAAGCTTTAGCTCGGTAATATCGGAGCCCATAAGCTTATCCATCTCTTCCTTTACAATCTTTATAACCATATGTCCGGGATTTAGTCCCTTCATGACATCAGTGCCGACAGCACGCTCGCTGACCGATTTTATAAATGATTTTACTACCTTGAAGTTTACATCAGCTTCTAACAGAGCGATTTTAACCTCTTTCATGGCTTCTTTAACATCATTTTCGGTAAGTACGCCCTTACTTCTCAGTTTTCTAAATACATTCTGCAGCTTATCTGATAAACTGTCAAAAGCCATATGCCACTCCCTTCAAAAATCAAAATTCCTCCAGAATAGAATCTGAAATGGAAATAATCCGGTTTAAGCCGGTACACAAATCCTGACTGTCTTTATTTTTATCTTTTAATTCATTTGCTATATCTTTTATATGCTTGAATTCATCTCTTGCATTTTGAAATTTTGCTACCAAATGCAGCTTTATCTCATAGTCCTCAAGTATTATATCACTTCGTTTAACAACATCATATACACCCTGTCTGGTAATATGATACAAATCCGCAATCTCGGAATAGGATAAATCATTATTGACATACTCGCCATATATCGTCTTCTGATGTTCTGTCAGAAGCTCTCCATAAAAATCATATAGCATCGATTGTCTGACTATCTTTTCCAAAATGCCTCACTCCCTTAAACGGATGACTGTCGTCAAGCAAATTTCCTTTACCGCGTTGTATTCTATATTAGTTTTGCTGCTATGTCAAGTATTTTTTCTTGACATAATTCATGTCTGTCTCCAGTTGGCTCTGAAGGTGGCTGAATGAAGGGAATTTTATCTCCTCCCTGACAAAATCCATAAGCTCCACCGCTATTTTCTTTCCATACAGCTCTTTATTGAAATCAAATATATATGTCTCTATCGATATATCTGACGAGCTGTTTACAGTCGGATTTGAACCGATATTTGTCACACCGGTAAAGCGTACGTCCGGCATATCAGGTATGAATATTTTGGATGCATATACGCCTGCAGGAGGATAGAGCTTGCCTGGCACCGGCTTTATATTTGCAGTAGGGAAGCCTATGGTCCTTCCCAACTGTCTACCCCGACACACAATTCCTGTCATACAATATTTTCTACCCAAAAGCATATTTGCATATTGGATATCTCCTGCCTTTATAAGCTTCCTTATACGCGTAGCACTGATGACCTCATCCTGTTCGGTTTCCTTTTCTATAATGATAACCTCAAATCCGTATCTTCTGCCCAGGGCTTCCAGAGTCCTGACGTCACCTGTCCGTTTAAAGCCGAAATGATAATCACTTCCTACGACGACATATCTGCAGTCAAGCATGGAAACCAATATCCTGCTTACAAATTCTTCGGGCTGCATCGTAGCCAAATCATCATCAAACGGATACTCGATATATTTTCGCACGCCGGTTTCTGACGCAATAAATCTTTTTTCAGCCGGTGAAAATATATTTTGCATTTTATTTATGTTAAATACGGAATTCTCCTTCATCTCAAAGGTAAATATCACACCCGTATATCCCTGCTTTTGCAGCTTTAAGACGGCATCTATAAGCTTCATGTGTCCGATATGAAATCCGTCAAATTTCCCCAATGCCACCGCTGTTTTATTTAATTTCTCCAAGTAGTCAGTATCAGACATACTGATCATTTCCTTTCTCTATTCCAATTAATATGCTACAAAAACATTTTATAGGGCTTATATCTGTCTTCTTCGCTTATGTAGTCATATATGGCGGTAAATGTGCCGCTGCTGTCATATACCCTGATTCTGTGCGGCTGCTCATCCGCCGGATGCACCATCATATCCTCATATGGTACAAGCTGTATGGATTTTAGCTTATTACCATTTAACAGATACTTTTCAGCATCATCCCTTACCTTATATGCCGGCAAATCCTTTAGTAGACTGTCTGTCGGGATAATATGCTCTGACAGCGTACCCTCATCGCGCAAACGCTCGATATCGCCAAGTGTCAGACTTTCATCTGCCCTAAAGCCCTTTACCTCCGTCCTGATGAGCTCTTTCATGAGCGCTCCGCACGTAAGTCTCTCTCCTATATCACGGCAAAGACTTCTGATATATGTGCCCTTAGAGCAGCTGACCCTAAATCTTACCTCCGGAAGGCTTATATCCAGGATTTCTATGTCAAATATATCTACAGGCCGCGGCAGGCGTTCTATCTCTATACCGGATCTGGCAAGCTCATACAGTTTCTTTCCATTTACCTTTATCGCCGAATACATCGGTGGAACCTGCTCATAATGCCCTACAAAGCTCATAACAGTATCCCTTATGAGATCTTCATCAGGCATATCATCTGTTACTGTCCTTAAAGCCCCCGAAATATCCTCTGTATCGCTGACCTTGCCCAGCAGCATCGTGCATACATATTCTTTATTTTTTTCTGTAAAATAATCACACAGCCTGGTCGCCTTACCGAGGCATACCAAAAGCACACCTTCTGCTAAAGGATCCAGTGTGCCTGTATGACCTATTTTCTTATGTTTTAAAATCCCACGGAGCTTTGCAACCACATCAAATGAAGTATAATTTTTTTCTTTATAGACATTTATAAAACCATCAGGCATCGTTGACGCTCCTTTCATTTAATCAGGGAAGCTGTTCTTCTATCATCGATACAGCGATAGCGGCCGCTTCGTTTAAGGTATTTTTTATAGTTACGCCTGCAGCCCTTAAATGTCCGCCGCCCCCTAAGGCGACGCATATACTGCTGACATCGACTATATCATTTGAACGCATGCTTATTTTGCATTCATCAGGTCCTGTCTGATAAATAAATACGGCAGCTTCGATACCCTCTGTAATCCTCAGCTGGTCTATAATGCCATCCGTATCACCTTTAAATGTGCCCGTTTCCTTGAAATCATCCTCCGACAGAAGTCCTACGATAATCATACCATTATGATATAATTTGGCGCTGTCTATCGCACGTGCCATAAGCTTGTTCTGTGAAAAGGTCTTCTTATAAAAGGTATAATCGATAATAAATGACGGTCTTGCACCCTTTTCTATCAGATCCCCTGCTATCGTCATGGCTGATTTTGTCGTATTGCTGTGTTTAAATACCCCAGTATCATGGACGATACCCATATAAAGGCATTCAGCGGTATACTTATTTATCTTATCACTGTCTATCAGCTTATATATGACTTCCGAAGCCGCACAAGCGTCCGGATCCACATTACAATAATCGCCAAAACCCTTATTACTTACATGATGGTCCACGCAGATAGTATGTTCAGCCTCATTATAATACTTTATAAATTCTCCCGGTCTTTTTGTATCTCCGCAGTCCAAAACCATACACAGCTGATATTTCCTATCATCAAGCTCATGGCATACCAGATCTGCTCCATTAAGGAACATAAAATCCTTATTAAATTCCTCCAGATAGACCTGCACCTGCTTATCCTGATAATTTGATATTATATAATTATACATTCCAAGCGTTGAGCCCACACAATCACCATCCGGCTTTGTATGACCCAGTATACAGATAGTATCCGCCTGCTCTATCATTCTTATAAAATCATTCATCATCAGCAGCCTCTTTTCTTTCCTCCGGTATATCCAGCATTGCATCATCTATCTTTTTTGACATATTTACACCGTATTCTATAGACTGATCCATAACAAAGGTTATCTCAGGCGTAATTCTCAAATTTACTGAATGTGCCAGCTCTCTCCTGATATATCCCATCGCACTGTTCAATCCTGCAAATGTAGATTTAACGGATTCAGCATCTCCCAGTACACTGATATATGCCTTACAGTATTTCAAATCAGGTGTAACAGAAACGCTGACTACCGATGTCATGGGATTAATACGTGGGTCTTTCAGCTCCTGCGAAATTATTCTGCCAAGCTCCCTTTGCACTTCACCATTTACTCTGGAATTTTTTATACTGTTCTTTTTCATTTTCTGCCTCACATCCCGGTGCAGGCACCAAATACAGATGCCTGCTACCTGATATACATTTTATCGTGGTACTTCTACCATGATATAGGCTTCTATCTGGTCTTCCTCAGAAACATCATTGAAGTTTTCAAATACAATACCACATTCAAAGCCTGATTTAACCTCTTTTACATCATCCTTAAATCTCTTAAGAGACGCTATCTTTCCTTCAAATATGAGATTTCCCTCACGGGTAATTCTCACACTGGAGTTTCTGGTAATATTTCCATCCAGCACATAGGAACCGGCTATAGTACCTACTCCTGAAGCCTTATAGGTCTGTCTTATCTCTGCATGACCGATTATCTGTTCCTCGTAAATAGGATCAAGCATTCCCTTCATTGCAGATTCGATATCCTCGATGGCATTATATATTACCCTGTACAATCTCACATCAACCTTTTCTGCATCAGCCAAATCCTTTGCCCTGACATCAGGTCTGGTATTAAAGCCTATAACTATGGCATTTGATGCGGAAGCAAGAATTATATCTGACTCATTTATCGCACCAACACCTGAGTGGATACATTTTACTGCCACTTCCTCGTTAGAAAGCTTTAAGAGACTTGTTTTTACTGCTTCTACAGAGCCCTGTACATCTGCCTTGATAATAAGATTAAGCTCCTTGACATTTCCTGCCTGTATCTGGCTGTAGAGGTCGTCAAGCGACATTCTGGATTTTGTTTCTGCAAGCAGCTTTATACGATCCTGAGAAATATAGGTCTCGGAAATCTGTCTGGCTTCCTTTTCATTTTCCACTGTCATAAATATTTCTCCGGCAGCAGGAACACTGTCAAGTCCAAGCACCTGAACAGGAGTAGACGGCGTAGCCTCATCTACCTTTTCATGCTTATCATTTATCATGGCTCTGACTTTACCATGAGCAGAACCTACTGCGATATAATCTCCTACCTTCAGAGTACCCTTCTGAACCAGGACTGTAGCTACAGGTCCTCTGCCCTTATCCAAAAATGCCTCGATAACTATACCTCTGGCCTTTCTGTTTGGATTTGCCTTGAGCTCGAGCATCTCAGCGGTAAGCAGTATACTGTCAAGAAGATTATCTATACCTTCTCTCGTATGAGCTGATACAGGACAGAATAAAGTATTTCCGCCCCATTCCTCAGAGAGGATTTCATACTCGGTAAGCTCCTGCTTCACACGCTCTATATTTGCGCTTTCCTTATCTATCTTGTTTATGGCTACTATAATCTCTATACCTGCTGCTCTTGCATGATTTATGGCTTCTATAGTCTGTGGCATGACACCATCATCAGCAGCAACTACCAGAATTGCAATATCTGTTGACTGTGCGCCACGCATACGCATGGCAGTAAATGCCTCATGACCCGGTGTATCAAGGAAGGTAATCGTCTGGTCATTCACCTCTACCACAGATGCGCCTATATGCTGTGTTATACCGCCAGCCTCTTTTGCTGTAACATTTGTCTGTCTGATGGCGTCAAGAAGTGAGGTTTTACCATGGTCTACATGACCCATAACGCAGACAACCGGAGGTCTTGAAACCATATCTGCTTCTGACTCTTCATCCTCCTTCAAAAGTTCCTCAATGACATCTACTTTTTCCTCTTCTTCTGCTATACAATTATATTCCAAAGCTATCTCCGCAGCCTCTTCATATGGCAGCTCAGAGTTTACATTATACATTTTTCCTTCAAGGAAAAGCTTTTTTATCAGACTGTTAACCGGAGTTTTTACAGCATCTGCAAGCTCCTTTATCGTAACCATTTCGGGCAGTGTAATAGTCTTGATGGTCTCCTCTGTCTTGGCATCTGAAACCTTTTCCACAGGCTGATGTTTCTTATGCTTGGAAGGCTTTGCCAGTCTGCTGATATCTGCCTCTACCTCTTCAGGGCTTCTTCTGTTTCCCTTACGAGGCTTATTCTTATCTCGGTTATAATTATCTCTGTTCTGGCTCTTTAAATCCTTTGCTGACATAGCGCCTGCATCAAAATCTTTTCTGTCATTTCTTGATGAAGCTCTTCTCCTCTGTACATTCTGCTCATCATCAGCATCCTTATTAAAGCCCATACCCATGTTACCGGCATTTCTTCCATTACGCTGATTTCTGTTATCTCCGTTCCTGTCATTATAGCCTCTGCCGGCTCCTGATTTGTCGCCATTATATCTCGGACGGTCCAAGCCGCCTCTGTCGCCGTTAAATCTTGGACGATCTGAGCTGCCTCTCTCACCGCTTCTGTCTCCATTACATCTTGGACGATCTGAGCCATTTCTGTCATTATTATATCTTGGACGATCGCTAGTATTTCTGTCGCCATTAAATCTTGGACGATCACCAGTATTTCTGTCAGTACCGCTTCTGTCACCATTATATCTCGGACGATCTGAAGCATTTCTATCTCCATTATATCTTGGGCGGTCGCCTGCATTTCTGTCAGCACCCGACCTGTCGCCATTAAACTTTGAGCGATCACTGTTATTCCTGTCGCCATTAAACCTTGGACGGTCTGAGCCACCTCTCTCGCCACTAAACCTTGGGCGGTCGCCTGTATTTCTGTTCCTGTCTCCGCTGGACGTCCTGTTTCTGTCTGAGCTTCCATGACGATTCTTATCGCCATTTTTGTCATCAAATCTTACAGTTATAAAACCGCTTTTATCTCCGCCAGGTTTTCTGCCCTCTCTGCCTCCATTTGATGCAGAAGCATCTTTTTTTGGTGCTCTTGCAGGCTGATTTTCTTTAGACTTAGTCTGCTCCTTCTGTGGCTTTTGTGCTGTCTGCGCAGGCTTTTTGGCAGGCTGTTTTTCAGCTTTAAATTTATTTACCACGTCATCATCTACGGATGATAACACACTTTTTACTTCATAGCCCTTTTCGTTAAGCTGCTTTAGCAGTTCCTTTGCCTGAATGCCCAACTCAGCAGCGAGCTCGTGTACTCTCTTTTTTGCCATGAATTATCCCTCCATATTATCATTCAAACTATGTGATTTTATAATCTGCTCTGCAAAATTTTTATCAAGAACAGCTATTGATGTACGCATTTCATTTCCGGTATATTTTCCGAGCAGCTCTCTGTCGCCTAAGTATATCACCGGGATATTATAATAATCACATTTTTGGTCAAACAGTTTCTTAGTGTTTTTAGATGCGTCACAGGAAATTATTACCAGATATGCTGCGTGTGACTTTACCGCCTTTTCTACGGCAAAATTCCCGCTTACAAGCCTTCCTGCCTTGGCACATAAGGATATATATGCATACGCCCTGTTATGGTTCAAGTGCTATCAACTCCTTATCCAGCTTTTCATATACCGTCTGGGGAATGCTTTGTCTGAAGGAACGTTCGAGTCCTTTGTTCCTTACGGCTTTTTTGAGACATTCCGGTTTGCGGCATATATAAGCTCCGCGTCCATTCATTTTTCCGGTAGCATCAACAGAAAAATTACCCTGATTATCTCTTACGACACGTATCAGATCTTTTTTTGCTACCATTTCCTGACAACCCAGGCATTGCCTTACAGGTATCTTTTTCGCCATCTGCTCACTTCCTAATCATTACTGTTCATTATAGGAATCATCCACGGACTCCTTTGTTTCTTCAAAATCATCATATGACTCGTCATCGTATGCTTCGTCATCATATGGTTCATCATCATATGCTTCGTCATCATATGATTCATCATATGCCTCATCGTCATAGTCATCATATTCATCCTCAGACTCATCAAAGAAACCCAACTCCTTTGCCTGAGTTTCACTCTTTATATCTATCTTATAGCCTGTAAGTCTGGCTGCAAGTCTCGCATTCTGTCCCTTCTTGCCGATAGCAAGTGACAGCTGGAAATCAGGGACTATAACGATAGCACTCTTTTGCTCGACATCTACTGATGCGCTGGTAACCTCTGAAGGACTTAATGCATTTCTGATAAATATTGCTGGATTTTCATCCCATGGAACGATATCTATCTTTTCTCCACCGAGCTCATCTACTACTGCATTTACCCTGCTTCCATTTACACCTACACAGGCACCGACAGCATCTACATTTTCATCATTTGACCATACTGCTATCTTGGAACGGGAACCCGCTTCACGGCACACTGCAACGATTTCTACGGTACCATCGGCAATTTCTGTTACTTCCTTTTCAAAGAGCCTCTTTACCATGTTTTCATTTTTTCTGCTGACAGATATCTTTGGTCCCTTTGGATCCTTTCTCACTTCTGAGATATACAGCTTTATCCTATCGCCCTTATTATAATGCTCGCCCGGTATCATCTCTGAAGCCCTCAGCTTTGTTTCAGTCTTTTCATCAAGGCTGACCGTCAGGCTGTCAGGATTAACTCTTTGAACTATACCCGTAATAATCTCTGTTTCCTTCTCGGAGAAGTGATTGTAAATCGCATCTCTTTCGCTCTCATTAATCGCCTGTATGATTACATTTCTGGCGCGCTGAGCTGCTATACGTCCGAAATCCTTTGTAGTTATCTCTATCGGTACTACATCGCCCAGCTCATATTCAGTCTTTATCATCTTTGCCTTTTCAAGAGATATCTGAGTGGCCTGTCTCTCAACCTCGCTTACTACCTCTTTTCTGGCATATACATGAAATTCACCGGACTCCTTATCCATCACTACATCGATATTTTCATCCGTATCAAAATCCCTTTTACAGGCTGTCTTTAACGACTTTTCGATTGCATCAAGCAAAACATCCTTGCTTATATTTTTCTCCTTTTCCAACTGATTTAATGCTTCAATAATTTCCGACACTTTTTTATCCTCCTTTATCACATCATGCCGAGGTCAAATATATGACCCTACATCACAAACGCAAGCCTGATCATAGATATGTCAGCTCTTGGTATGGTAATCTGTTCATCATCAATACTTATCGTTACTGTCTGGGCGTCATATGCCAGCAGCTCACCTTCAAATTCCTTATAATCGCCTATTTTCTTAAAGGTCTTGATTTCCACCTGCTTACCTATGCTTCTTAAAAAATCCTTATCCTTTTTTAATGGTCTGGTAAGTCCCGGCGAGCTGACCTCCAATATATATGCGTCCTTTATAAAGTCGTCCTCATCCAGCAGATCACTCATAGCTCTGTTCACTATCTCCAAATCTCCTATGGTTATGCCGCCTTCCTTGTCAGCATATATCCTGAGATAGTAATCACTTCCCTCTTTTACATACTCTACATCAACCAGCTCGAGATTATTTTTTTCTATAATCGGAGTAACCATGGCCGATGCTCTTTCTTCAATTTCTGATCTCTTCGTATCAATACCACCTTTCATTATGAGTAATGCCGCTTTATACAGGCTCTACACAAATAAGTAAGAGTGGGGCGAACCCACTCTTACTTAACACTAGTATCTTACTAAAAAACCATTTTACCACTTTTTCTCATTTATGCAAGTCTTTTTTCAGGCAAACTTACCATCTAGACTTACTGGCAGATTTTATCTGTAATTCCTTGGTGTAAGCTGCTGATCCTCCCTAGCATATTTTTCTATTATCTTATTTGCCTTTCTGTCATCTATGATGCATTTGTGGTTTATGGCTGAAGCGACTATTTCCTCCAATGCCATTTCCCTGTAATATGAATTTCTGATATTTAACAGCACTATCTCTCTGTATGCTGCCATCTTTCTGGTTAGACTACCATATTCATCAGGAATCAGTCTGTCAATCATATTACGTATCTCCTTTGAGATGCTCGGGCTCTTGCCTCCTGTGGTCACTCCTACTATCAAATCATCTCTTGCTACTATCCCCGGAAACAAAAAGCTGCTGAGCTCCGGATTATCGGCTACATTTACCGGTATTTTTTTTGAATTACAGTATTCGCCTATCCTTGCGTTGATATCCTCTCTGGAGGATGCTGCAACTACCATATCGGCACCATCCAATATATCCAGCGTCAGATTCATCTCGTGAACGCTTATGCGCCTGGTCTGCTTTAACTCGTCGCATATTCTTGGAGCTATGACCGCGATTTTGCAGTTAAAATACAGCAGAGTATTTACCTTTCTGAGTGCTGTCCGGCCTCCGCCCAGCACGATAACCTTTTTATTTTCAATATTAATAAACATCGGAAAGTATGGCATAATATTCCCTCCTCGAATTTATGTTTTATATATATCGCATTTATATATTCAACCGGTCGACGTGTGCAAATGTGACCTTGTTGAATATATAAAAGCAATACATAAATTAACACGATTTCCAGTAATTTATTATGTGTTTGTTGCATATAATACATAGATTATAAAATAGGATACAAAAAATGGCAAATGGAAATGAAGCAGGAAATCTTAAAATTCAAATTACAGATGCAGATTATGGCGGGCATCCCATTCCAAATGCTGCTGTAGAGGTTGCTGAAGCAGGAAATCCTGATAATATAACAGGCACATACGTTACCGATGAAAATGGCATGATATATGACATCACACTCTCCGCCCCTCCAGACGCATACAGCATGGAGCCTTCTGACAACCAGCCATATGCCGAATATAACCTAAAGGTTCGGGCAGAAAATTTTGATGATAAAATCATAAGCGGCGTTCAAATATTTTCGGATAGGCTGGGTATACAGGAAATAAGCCTCGCACGAAGTAAAAATGGAAATATATATAATCCCGTCGTCATAGATGCACACACACTGTGGGAAGCATATCCTCCCAAAATCGCCGAGAACGAAGTAAAAAACGAAAGTGAAACCGGCGAAATAGTTTTAAGCAGGGTTGTGATACCTGAAACCATCGTTGTGCACGACGGAACGCCATCTGATACATCCGCAAAGGATTACTATGTGCCATATAAGGATTATATAAAGAATGTCGCCTCAAATGAAATATATGCCACATGGCCTGATGCCGCGCTCAGGGCAAATATACTTGCGATTATGTCTTTTACGCTAAACAGGGTATATACGGAATGGTACAGGGGTAAGGGATACGATTTTACGATAACCAGCTCTACTGCCTTTGACCAAAAATGGATATATGGAAAGACATATTATGAAAACATATCACAGATAGTCGATGAGCAGTTTTCAAACTATCTGTCAAAGCCTAATGTAAAGCAGCCTCTTTTCACTCAATACTGTGACGGCAAGAGGGTCACCTGTCCTAACTGGATGAGTCAGTGGGGATCAAAATCACTCGCAGATGACGGATTAAGTGCTATAGACATCCTCAGGTATTATTATGGTTCTTCCATTTATATCAATACAGCAGAAACCATATCAGGCATACCTGCCTCATATCCGGGCGATCTTACCATAGGAACATCAGGTCAAAAGGTATTACAGCTGCAGGAGCAGTTAAACCGTATCGGTGAAAACTATCCCGCCATACCCGAGATAACTGAAGATGGCATATATGGCAAAGCTACAGCAGCCGCCGTGTCAGCATTTCAAAGGATATTTAATCTGCCTGTGACGGGTGTAACTGATTATGCCACCTGGTACAAAATATCACAGATATATGTAGGAGTTACAAAAATTGCCGAAAACATATGATGTGCGATATATCAAATCGAGTAGGGAGACCTGTCGCCTTCGCATATAAAAGACAGGCGGAAATATTAATTTCCGCCTGCCTTTTATATGTCATCATTAAAATGATCATCATCCATATCCATATGGTCATCATGATCTCCATTCATAAATTCTCTGCCTGTTATTCTCTTTCTGTTTCTCTCTTCTTCTACCAGCTTTGAAAGCATTTCTTTTACATCACGTGATTTTTTGATATTCTTTATATCAAAATCCTTTAAGGTCTTATCAGCCGAACAGCAGTGGATAGTACCGAGTCCGAACATTCTCTGCCACAGACTGCGCTTCAATGATATATCCATGATACGGTATAATCTGACCTCATCCTCATTGATATTAAAAAATCCCGTAGAAATGAAAAATCTGTCTTCTGATAAAGAATATTTGGTAAATGTCCATGGAAGTCCAAATACTATTCTCTTTCTATCCTTCCATAAAATATCAGCCATAGAAGCTCCTCCTTATTTTTATAAATTTTTTACGTCCCTTGTATATAATAAATGAGAGCTTCTAATTCCGAAGCTCTCACACCTTAGCAGTTCGTAGGGGAATCGAACCCCTGTTTTCGCCGTGAGAGGGCGACGTCTTAACCGCTTGACCAACGAACCATTTTTGTTTATTTATGTCGCTTATCTTTGCGACTTGTTTAATATAACAAACCTGGAAACAAAATGCAAGCACTTTTTTTATTTTTGTCTTTTATTTTTTTCTGAATCCATATTCATGGCGCCCGCCAGTCTTCCATGACCGGCGGGTGCCATCTTTATTATATGAAATCAAAGCTGAGCTGATTGGTATCAGGCAGCCCATCCAGTATGCCAAGCTCACTCATTTTATCTATATTGCTTTTGCCTATTTTTCCCCGGGTCTGCATATCCTCCTTGGAGAGGAAGCGGCCGCTAAAAGCAGCGTCCTTTAACTGCTTTGCAGCCTTTGCACCCATGCCGTCTATGGATGCCAGAGACGGCATAATCTTGCCATCTATAATACGGAAATTTACATCATCCGCTCTGTAGATATCTATCGGCATGAACTCATATCCCCTGGCATACATTTCAAGAACAAGACGCAGATCCCTGAGCTGATCCTCATCCTTGGCAGTACGCTTGGACTTATCTGTGGCTGTGATCTGGTGTATATAAAACAGTACCTTTTCTTTGCCAAAGCACATCAGCTCATAAGAAAACGCCGACGCCCTGATACTAAAAAATGCCGTATAGTATTCCAGAGGAAAATTTATCTTAAACCATGCAACTCTCCAGCCCATCATGACATATGCTGCCGCATGAGCCTTTGGAAACATATATTTTATCTTACCGCACGACCAGATATACCAGTCAGGCACGCCATGGTTTGTCATTTCTTCCTTCCAAGCATCCCAGTTGGCGCATTTCCCCTTTGCCACGAGACCCTTTCTGACATTTTCCATAATCGAAAAAGCCATGCCAGGCTCAAGCCCCATATGAATCAGATAAACCATGATATCATCTCTACAGCAGATAGCCGTTGATATAGTACATTTACCTGATTTGATGAGCTCCTGGGCATTGCCGAGCCATACATCCGTACCATGTGCCAAACCTGCGATGCGGACCAGATCGGAAAAGTTTTGAGGGTTCGCATCTATAAGCATCTGCATGGCAAATTCTGTTCCAAATTCCGGTACACCCATGCTGCCAAGCGGCACACCGTCTATATCAGAGGCTTCTATTTTGAGAGCCTCCGTCCCCTTAAATAATGACATAACCTCCTTGTCATCCAGTCTGATGGTTTTCGCATCCACACCCGTCAAATCCTCCAGACGACGTATCATGGTAGGATCATCATGGCCGAGGATATCCAGCTTTAACAGGTTATGGTCTATGGAATGATACTCAAAGTGGGATGTTATAATATCCGTCTTCATATCATTTGCAGGCTTCTGTATAGGCGTAAATGAATATATTTCCTCATGTCTCGGTAACACTATCATACCGCCCGGATGCTGACCCGTAGTTCGCTTAACTCCGACGCAGCCTTTTGCAAGTCTTTCCATCTCACAGTTTCGTTTGGTTACCTTAGCATTTTCTTCTATATATTTCTGCACCTCTTTCGCAGACATGCCGAGCTCTTCCGCCTTCGCTTTGAGCTTTTCCTTTTCGATGTCCTTGAAATAATTATATACATATCCATATGCCGTTTTTTCAGCCACAGTACCTATCGTGCCGGCACGAAATGCCTTACCCTTGCCAAACAATACTTCTGTATAAGCATGGGCATTTGCCTGATATTCTCCGGAAAAATTTAAATCAATATCCGGTTCCTTATCGCCCTTAAAGCCGAGGAAGGTTTCAAATGGTATATCATGCCCCTCCTTGATCAACGGGGTACCGCAGACAGGGCAATCCATATTAGGAAGGTCGCAGCCCGAATTACCACTATGCTGCTTTACGATATCCGAATCAAAATCGACATAATGACATTTAGGACATATATAATGAGCTGAGAGCGGATTTACCTCTGTGATACCGGCCATCGTTGCTACAAAGGAAGAACCTACAGAACCTCTTGAGCCTACCAGATATCCATGCTCATTCGAATCCCATACGAGCTTTTGGGCTATGATATACATAACCGCAAATCCATTTGATATGATGGAGTTCAGCTCACGCTCCAGCCTGTCTACAACAATTTGCGGAAGATCAGGTCCATAAATCTCATGTGCCTTCTCATAACAGATGCTAGTTAGTGTCTCATCAGAATTTTCTATTACAGGAGGCGCCTTATCCGGCCTTACCGGATCTATGTACTCTATCATATCAGCTATGAGATTGGTATTTGTGATTACAACCTCTCGTGCCTTCTCGCTTCCGAGATATTGAAATTCAGCCAGCATCTCATCCGTAGTCCTGAAATACAATGGAGGCTGATTATTTGCATCATCAAAGCCCTTACTGCTCATGATAATAGCTCTGTATATATCGTCCTCCGGATCCAGAAAATGCACGTCGCAGGTGGCAACCACTGGTTTATTAAACTGTTCTCCGAGCTCTACTATCCTTCTGTTAAAATCCTTCAAATCTTCCCAGGTATATTTAGAGTTTTCTTTTCGCAGCATAAACTCATTATTTGCCAAAGGCTGAATCTCCAGATAGTCAAAAAAGTTTACAAGCCTGCTGATTTCTTCATCCGATGCATCATTTACGATTGCCTGAAATAATTCTCCGGATTCGCACGCAGAGCCGAGTATCAGTCCTTCCCGGTACTTGTTTATCAGACTCATAGGCATCCTCGGTCTTCTATTAAAATATTTGATATTGGACTCCGATATAAGCCGATACAGGTTCACTCTTCCTATCTCATTTTTTGCCAGTATGATGCCATGATAGGAACGCCCTTTTTTTATTAAATCCGCCGATGTCGCTCCTATTTTGTTCAGGTCGTCCATCGTCGCTACATCCATCTGCTTCAGCTTATCAAGCAGCTTAAAGAATATCTGATATGTAGCATCCGCATCATCTACAGCTCTGTGATGATGGTTGTTTATGATATTAAATTCCTTACACAGACGGTCCAGGGTATATTTGCCGAGCTCAGGCAAAAGCAAATGTGACAGGGTCATCGTATCAAGGATGGTATTTCTGAAATTAATCCCCATATCCTTTGCAAATTTTTTGATAAATCCCGTATCAAAGGACGCATTATGAGCTACAACGACTGCATCGCCGCAAAATTCGATAAATTGCGGCAGTATAACGTCTATCGTCGGTGCACCCTCTACCATGGCATCATTAATCGATGTCAGCTGCTCTATCTGATATGGTATAGGCTCCTCCGGATTTACAAATTCCGAAAATCTGTCGATTACCTCGCCGGATTTTACCTTTACGGCACCGATTTCTATGATTTTATTATGCTTGGCTGACAGTCCTGTGGTTTCTATATCAAATACAACATATGTGGTGTCTATCGGCTGATTCTTTGAATCAATTATCAGATCCTTCAAATCATCGACGAAATAGCCTTCTACGCCATATATTATCTTGAAATCATCCCGCAGACCCTTTGTATGGAATGCTACAGGAAATGCCTGTGCTACTCCATGGTCAGTGATGGCTATGGCTTTGTGTCCCCAGTCATTCGCACGCCTTATTATGGCTTCGATATCCACCACACTATCCATCTCGCTCATAACAGTATGCATATGAAGCTCTACACGTTTTTCAACCGCAGTATCGACCCTTTGAGTACGAAAATCCGGTATATGCTTTAAGCCCTTTATGGATTTGATACCCAGCTCCTTTGCATAGTCATCATAATCCACTATGCCCTTTAATCTGTAAAAGCTCCCCTCGTTAAGCTCCTCCTCATAGACGGTTCTGTCCGTAGGATCGGCAAATATTTTAAATATTATCGTATCAGTAAAATCAGAGATGGCACAGATAAATAAAAATTTTCCATTTCTTAATTCTCTTTCTTCAAGGCTTATCAGCTGTCCTCTGATGCAGACCTCTCCTGAACCGTCAAACAGATCCTTTATCTCTGTCAGATCGCCCTCACACTCTCTGCCATAAAATACGTCAGGATCAGTACTATATCTTTTATTCCTTGTCTTGCCATATTTATTTCCTGCATCAGTTTTTCCGGCAGGCTGGGCTTTTGATGTATCTGACACGTTGCTGTCAGGATTTGGATTCTGTTTTTCCGAAGCTTCAGCATTTTCATTGATATTTTTCAGTATTGCACGGACTTCCATCTTTTCCTTCGTTTCGTTTGCTTTCCTAAGGGATTCCTTATCTGCGTCCGTATAGTCAAAGCCCACCTTTATATCCATGCCAAATCTGTATTTGAAGGTATCTGACAGATATTTACCGATATGCTCAGAACGGTTTTTTGCCATCTTTGTGTCATCCATGGCAAGTGTGATAATGTTATCATTTACATACCAGCCCGCCTTCTGCATCAGCCGCGCATCCACATGGCTGGTTTTTTCCATCTCATATAATAAGCTTTCCTTATAGATATCTTTCAGATTTTCAAGCGTATAAACTGAAGAAAGGTTATATCTGTCATTGATTATAACCTTTATATTTCTGCCGGGGAAAATACTGTCACTTATTATCTTTTCAACCTCATCCACCATCCTTCTTTCAATCAGATGGGTAGAGCATAAAAATATAATAAGCGTTTTTTTTCCTTTATACATTATGATATTTTCTATTTCTGTATCTTCAAAAAGATTATTCAACCTGTCTCCCAGATCTAAATCAGTAAAGACAGTGAAAAAACTCTTTTTTTCCTTCATAAAATTTATTCACCCCAATGATCAAGCTCATGCTTTAGAGCATTTAACAATTCATCCTCAGGCAGGCGGGCTACTATCTCACCCTTCTTTATCAAAAGCCCGCAGCCTTTTCCGCCGGCTATGCCGATATCCGCCTCTTTTGCTTCTCCCGGGCCGTTTACGACACATCCCATTACAGCTACCTTTATATTCAGATGATCATAGTCTGCTATAAGCTTTTCTGTCTGCTCGGCAAGACCTATCAGATCTATCTCCGTCCTGCCGCATGTAGGACAGGATACCAGCTCTATGCCGCCCTTCATCAGTCCCAGAGAACGTAGTATCTGCTTGGCCGTGATAATTTCCTGTACAGGGTCTCCTGTCAGAGATACTCTGATAGTATCGCCTATGCCCTGATAAAGGATGATACCAAGTCCCACGGAGGATTTAATATTGCCGCTTCTTAACGTGCCGGATTCCGTTATTCCTACATGCAGAGGATAATCCGTCCTTTCCGCCATCAGCTCATGCGCCTTCACACACATCATTACGTCAGAGGACTTAATGCTTATAACGATATTTTGATAATCACATTCCTCTATCATACGTACCTTATCCAACGCGCTTGTAACGATACCTTCTGCAGTAACGCCGTGATATTTTTCGACCAGCTCCTTTTCAAGTGAGCCGCTGTTTACGCCTACTCTTATCGGCACATTTCTCTTCTTTGCGGCTTCAACGACCTTTATCAGATTTTCTCTGCCACCGATATTTCCGGGATTGATGCGTATTTTATCAACACCATTTTCTATCGCACTAATAGCAAGCTTATAATCAAAATGAATATCTGCAACCAGCGGTATATGGATACGTGATTTGATTTCCGGGATTGCAAGAGCCGCATCTTCAGTATTTACTGTACATCTGATAATGTCACAGCCCGCTCTTTCAAGCTCGAGTATCTGATTTACCGTTGCTTCCACGTCAGCAGTTTTTGTATTTGTCATAGACTGTATCAGGATAGGATTTCCTCCTCCTATATACCGGTCTCCTATTTTTATTACCTTTGTTTTATCTCTAAACATATCATTCATACCTTATCCTAGAAAAATACATTTTTTATATCATTAAATAATATTACAACCATAAGCGCCAAAACAAGGACAAATCCGATAAGAGTTACAAGGTTTTCTTTCTCCTTTGGCACTTTTTTTCTGGTAACAGCTTCTATGAGCAAAAACAAAAACCTTCCGCCGTCAAGTCCCGGTATCGGTATCATATTCATGACACCCAGATTTACTGACAGCAAGACGATGTAATTCAGCCAGTTCAGGAACAAATCTATCATACTGCTTTCCTTTGCCTGATTAAAGGTATCATTCATACTCTTTGCCACACCGACAGGTCCTGACACCTCTTCCGAGCTTACCTGTCTGGAAAGTATGAGCTTCAGACTCAAAAATGTCGCCTTTACCCAGTATCTGGTTTCATTTAAAGAGTATTCGCACAGCTCCAGAAAGCTATCCGGCAGAACATAACCTATACTCACAATGCCAAATTTGTATCCGCTTGAAGTCTCTACAGGCGTGATGGATGTAGTAACCCTTGTGCCATCCGCCTTTTCTATCTCCAACTCTACAGGCGAACCGTCGCCATATATTTCAAGATAAATCTGTACCTCACGGAAATTCTTTACCCGACTTCCTTCAACTGAGATAATCGTATCTCCTGCCTCTACACCGGCCTCATACGCAGGATACTGTCCTTCAAAATATGCATCTAGCGTTTCCTCCGCTTCTTCCACGGTGATGTCTGCAAGCTCTGCATATTCCTCCAGTGCAGCCTCCTCATTACTATATACATATCCGACCTGAGCAGGATCGCTGCCGCAGAAATGTATGATTATCATGGAAAATAAAAAAGCAAGGATAAAATTCATCGCAGGTCCGGCAAGGATAACAGCCATACGAGCCCATACGCTTTTTTTATCAAAAGAATTTTCATCATTTTCATTTTCCTCTTCAATCTCGCTGAGCATCATACAATATCCGCCTAGAGGAATGAGCCTCAGGGTGTATTGCGTTTCCTTTTTATGGAACTGAAAAAGCTTTGGTCCAAAACCTATGGAAAACTCTCTGACAGTTACATGATTGAGCTTTGCAACAATAAAATGACCCAGCTCATGGAAAAATATAATTACGCCAAATACCAATATAATCAAAATAATATTCAAACTGACTTCTGCCTCCTTAATACCCATTTTTCCGTTTCCAAAATATCCTCTATGGAAGGATTATCTATGACCTGATGCGCATCCATGCAGTCCCTTATTATACGATAAATATCCAAAAATGCTATCTTCTTATCGAGGAACTGCGCCACGGCATATTCATTTGCGGCATTTAAAACCGTCGGCATAGAGCCGCCGACTCCTATCGCCTCATATGCATATTTTAATCCGAGGAAGGTATCCATATCCGGTTCTTCAAAATCTATCTTATGTAATTTACAAAAATCCAAACGGTCTCCTGCCAGATATCTCCTCTCAGGATAATAGAGGGCATACTGTATAGGGAGCTTCATATCCGGTGTGCCAAGCTGTGCAATAACTGCGCCATCCGTATATTCTACCATGGAATGTATCACGCTCTGAGGCTGTACCACGACCTGTATGTTTTCAGGTGCAATATCAAAGAGCCACTTTGCCTCTATGACCTCCAGGCCCTTATTTACCATTGAGGCTGAATCTATCGTTATCTTCCTGCCCATGGACCAGTTCGGATGCTTCAGCGCATCCTCTACGCGGACACCGGAAAGCTCCGATGTGGTTTTGCCTCTGAAGGGCCCGCCCGATGCAGTAAGCAAAAGCTTTGACACAGCACCATGTGTATTTCCCTGAAGTGACTGAAATATAGCCGAATGCTCGCTGTCTACCGGAAGTATCTTCACACCCTTTTCCTTTGCAAGAGGCATGATTATATGTCCTGCCGTAACGAGAGTTTCTTTATTTGCCAGAGCTATGTCCTTACCGGCGTTTATGGCTTCAATGGTAGGTCTGATGCCTATCATACCAACTATAGCAGTAACAAGTATATCTGATGTCTGGCACCTGGCTGTTTCTATCAGTCCATCCATACCATATAATATCTCAACCGGATGGTCTGCAAGTCTGCTTTTCAACGTCAGGGCGTCCTTTTCATCCCATACAGATGCCATCTCAGGATTAAATTCTCTGATTTGCTTCTCTAGTAATTCTATGTTTTTTCCCGCCGATAAAGCACAAATATTTATATCATCATTTGCCCTTGCAATATCCAAGGTCTGTGTGCCTATCGAACCGGTAGACCCAATTATAGCAACATTTTTCATGTCCTTCCTCCTGAAAAATAATGCAGCGTTTAAGCTATATCCCAAACGCTGCTGCGTATTTATAAAATATAAATAATCAGATAATATACTATCGGCGCAGTAAAAATAATACTGTCAAATCTGTCCAGTATACCACCATGACCCGGTATCAGTCTTCCGTAATCCTTGATATCATTATTACGCTTGATGGCGGATGCGGCAAGGTCGCCGATGACTGCCGGTATCGCCCCGACTGCTCCGATCAAAGCAAATAAAGCCGGTGCCATATCTGTCGGTATTACATATCTGTTATATAATAAACCAAATATCGCGCCAAGTATCGCCGCTCCGGCTATACCTCCTACAAGACCCTCAACACTCTTTTTCGGGCTGAGCTTAGGCGACATCTTGTGTTTTCCGATAGCACGACCCACCAGATATGCACAGGTGTCATTGCCCCATGAGCTGACAAATATCAGCAGAACAAGCACCAGACCATGCTCCAGATCTCTGATCAGATATACATAGGAAAGCATGATGCTCACATAAAATAATGCGAGAAATACAGCCATTATATGCCTGTCATCATACTTTGGATATGACAATACATATATAGCAAGCACGATGAGCAGATATAAGGCAATGATGGGAAGTATAAAGCTGTCATATCCCAGATATATGACCACATAATAGCAAACAGTGGCAGCATATGCTATCGCTCCAAGCAGAGACCTGTTCAGCTTGTATACACGAAGCAGCTCCATAACACCTGTGAGCGAAACCGCACACATTACAATATTTGTTACCAATCCGCCAAAATACAGTGTAGCGGCCGTAAGTATAACCAATATAACCGCACTTATTGTCCTTTGTTTAAACATATATAACCTCTTACTTTACTCCGCCAAATCTGCGCTGTCTGCCGCTATAATATTTTATCGCCCTTGTAAGCTCTTCCTTATCAAAATCCGGCCATAAAACATCCGTGATATAAAATTCCGAGTATGAAATCTGCCATGGCAGAAAATTTGATATACGAAATTCACCGCTTGTACGTATGAGAAGATCCGGATCAGGCAAATCATATGTATCAAGATTTGCAGATATAACATCCTCCGTGATATCTGCGGGCTTCATACAGCCAGAGAGAACCATTTCGGATATCTTCCTGCACGCCCTGACGATTTCATCTCTGCCTCCATAGTTTATGGCTATGGTAAACTGCAGACCAGTATTATCCTTCGTCGCCTCTTCAAGCTCTGTTATCTTATCGATTATATCAGATTCAAGTCCCTCTCTCTTTCCTATAAGACGGACACGCATATTATCCTTGTTGGCTCTCATGATACTGTTGATCAGATGATTCTTCAATATCTTCATGATACCTGATACTTCTTCCATGGAGCGTTTCCAGTTCTCAGTGGAAAAAGCATATACTGTCAGATACTTTATCCCCAGATTATCAGCATCCTCACAGATTTTTTCTATTGTTTTTGCCCCCTCTGCATGACCATAATTCCTAGGCAGCATCCTTTTCTTTGCCCATCTGCCGTTTCCATCGAGTATTATCGCTACATGCTGAGGTACGTTCAGAACTTCTCCATTTATTTCCTTTTCCATAATAAAATCCCCGTGATGTTATACAGTCATGATTTCCTTTGACTTGGCATCTATAGCCTTATCAATCATATCAACATACTTGTCAGTAAGCTTCTGGATCTTGTCCTCATTAAGCTTTTCCTCATCCTCAGAAATCTCATTATTCTTATTCATCTTTTTGAATGAGTCATTTGCTTCACGTCTGATATTTCTGACAGCAACCTTTGCATTCTCGCCCTTCTTTTTTATGTCTTTTACCAGATCCTTACGTCTCTCCTCAGTAAGCTCTGGGAAGTTAAGAATGACATTTTTGCCATCATTATTTGGTGTAACGCCCAGGTCAGAATTTAATATAGCCTTTTCTATGGCCTTTACCAGAGACGGCTCCCATGGAGCAATCATAAGTGTCCTGGCCTCAGGCACCGTAATATTTGCAAGCTGCTGCATAGGAGTCGGAACACCATAATATTCTACCTTTATCTTGTTCAGCAGATTTGGATTTGCTCTTCCTGCTCTGATTGAAGAATATTCATTATCCAAGTTTTCCAGTGTCTTTTGCATTTTGTCTTCGTACTGTGTTAGCATTTCTTATCTCCTCCTGATCAAAAAATCATACATTTATATATGTCCCCGTAAATTCTCCGGAGACTGCTTTTACTATACTATTCTCGCCATTTAACCCAAATAACATCATCGGCATCTTATTTTCCATGGCAAGGACTGCGGATGCCAGATCTATAACGCCCAGCTTATTATCTACGATATCCTTCATTTCGATATTATCATATTTCTTTGCGTTGGGATTTGTCTTTGGATCGCTGTCATACACGCCATCTATAGCTTTTGCAGAAAGTATGACATCTGCTGATACCTCTATGGCCATAAGCACTGTGGACATATCAGTGGAAAAATATGGATGTCCGGTTCCGCCGGCAAAAAATACCACTTCGCCCTGCTCCATATATTCGCATGCCTTATCCTTGTCAAACAGCTCTGTAAAGCTGCCGCATAAAAAAGGTGTCATAATATGGGGCTTTATGCCCTGCTGTCTGAAGCTGTCTGCGGTATAGATACAGTTCATAACAGTAGCAAGCATACCGATACTGTCAGCTTTTACCCTGTCCATACTGCCCGAGGTTCTGCCTCTCCAGAAATTTCCTCCTCCTATAACTATACAAAGCTCGATACCCATATCAACTATCTGCTTTGCCTGTTTTGCCACACCTGCTACAGTTGCTTCATCAAACCCCTGTTTTTTTTCTCCTGCCAGCGCCTCGCCGCTGAGTTTTAATAATACTCTCTTCATATCCATCATTTTCCTTCTTTTTATATTAATCGCAGATAGACTCCTCATCATCCTCTATCACGTAAGTATTGAGATCAAGCTCGTTTGTAACGCCTGCCTTATTACAGATATTATTGCTAATGGTCTGTACAGTCGTAGAAGGCGTATAATCATAGTCATCATAGAGGAAACGATGAAGCATCGTAACATTTGTCGCCAGGTCAGTAGCTACGATTACACTTGCAGAATTAATCGATGTAGCCTTATAGGTAAATGGGAAGCCTGTGGTTACCCCCATCTCATAGCTAAAGCAATTTGTAATCAAATCGGTTATCTCTGACTGGGTAAGGCTGGTGCTGATATCATCAACTACTACATCCACACAATCAAGCAGCTGTGACAGTCCCTGACTTTTTGCAGCTTCTACCATCTTGGATATTACCGTTCTCTGTCTCCATGTTCTGGTTATATCGCCCTGATCCGTGCTTCTGATTCTGGCATATGCAGTTGCCTGCACACCATTTAAATGAACCACACCTGTGCTATATACATAATCCGAATAAATACCATTTACACGAATCTGCTCCTCTATACATTCATTCAGCTTGCTTAGCTCGCTGGATTTTAATTCAATATCAAGTCCCCCGAGTGCGTCAATCGCCTCAGTAAGAGCAGTAAAGTTTACAGATACAAAATCCGTGATGTTCAGATCCAGATTTTTGTTCAGCATATCTACCGCGCCCTGCGCTCCGTCATAAGCATATGCATGAGTACATTTCTCATATGATGTACTGGAGTTACATAATTCCAGATATGTGTCTCTATATACTGACACCATCTTTATTTCCTGAGTATCATTATTAATACTGCAGATGATGATACAATCTGAACGGCTTCCTTCATCTACCATCTCACTATCCCTGGTATCTATACCAAATAAAGCAATCGTAGTATATCCGCTCATGGTCTCTATCGTGTCTTCAGAGATATCGTCATTTACATGGGTATCCTCCAACTCCACATAATCCACCTGTTCATATCTGCTGTCGAAATAATTCTTTACCATCAAAACGCAGATAAGAATCAAAGCTACAATTTCCAAAACAAGAGCTATAATCCATGGCATGTTCTTTTTCCTTCTTTTCTTTGCCGCTTCTATAGCCTTTTCGTCCTTCTTGCTTTTTCTTTTATCATCACTCATTATAAATCAGTCTCCTGTCAAATATCAAATCATTAATCTGTAAAATATTACCTAAAATACTGTAAAATAAACAAAATGTATTCTACTACAAAAAATTTCATATTTCAATTAAATATCCGCAAATGTAATATATTTTAAATTTTTTTCACATTTTCGACCTTATGCATTTAAAATAAATCTGTCTATCACATGAACCAGTCCATCCTCATCATTAGATAAGGTTATATAATCTGCATTATCCTTTATAATCTGCTGCGCATTTGCCATGGCCACTCCCACTCCCGCATACTGTATCATAGTCAGGTCGTTATAGCCGTCGCCGCATGCTATCAAATCCTCCACCTGCATGCCAAGATGGTCAAGCAGCTTTTCAAGTGAAGTCGCTTTATTTACACCTACAGGCATGATTTCGACAAAGAACGGCTCCGAACGAAATACATCGATTTTACCCTTATATCTTTCTGCAAGCTCAAGCTCCATGGCATGAGCCTTTTCAGACTCCGCCGTCATAAGGCATTTATTAACCGGAAATGTCAGATAATCCCTGAAATTAAATATATTTCTTATCTCCATAAAATTCAGTCTGGCTTCCATCGCCATATATTCATCTATAGGCGTACCGGTAATAACCGTATCATCCTCATAGGTTACCATCCCTGCCTTCTTTTCATTCGCATAATCATATATTTTTTTCACTATTTCATTTTCAAGCGCCGACTGGTACACTACCTCATTTGTAGTGCAGTTCGTTATCCTGCCGCCGTTAAAGCTGAGCACATATCCGCCAAATCTGTCGAGCCGACACATTTCAGCCATTTTCCTTATACCGGCCAGCGGCCTGCCCGACGCAATCGCTACCACATGTCCCATTTCCTGTATCTCTATTATTTTCTCCAAAGTAGCCGGTGTTATTTCTTTTTTTGAATTTGTAAGTGTTCCATCTATATCAAGTGCCAGTAATTTCTTCTTCATAAGTCATGTCCATCCTTTTATATTTTCTGTAAAATTTCTAACACACTATACATCTTTCACGATGTTTTGTCCATAGATTTATGCTATACTTGATACAAAAATAAAATCGTGATTTAGGAGAAATGTCATGAACATAAACATATATATAAATGAAAAAAAGCTGTCATCTGATTCCATAGCAGCCATAAATGAATATATAAAGAGATTATCTCCGTTTGCAAATATGAAAATACTTACAAATGAAGCTGTCCCTCGCGACGACCATTCAAGAAATACTAAAAATTATATGCTTCGGACAGCGTCGGATGGGAAAACCGGCTGTCACACCATCTCATCTCCTGAGCTTGCAGAGCTTATAAACAGACTTAACTCAAATGGAATTTCAAGGATAAATTATTTTATAGGATATAAGGACTCCCTGCCTGATGATACAGATGCTTTTGCCATCTCTTATATGCGCCTTAGTAATGCTGTTTTGGCGACTGCTCTGGCAGAACAAATCTACCGCGCCTATACGATAAATCACGGTATCACATATCACAAATAAGCTGTATCTGATCAGCCAGCATGAGCCTCATAAGCTGATGAGGAAATGTCATGTCTGAAAAGCTTATCCGGATATCAGCCCTTTTTATCACATCATCGCAAAGCCCGAGCGAGCCTCCGATTACGAATGTAAGTGACGTATACTCTCTGTCCTTTACCTTATCGGACAGCTTCTTTAAATCTGCTGTACTGTATTTCCTTCCGTCTATACAAAGAGCCGCCACATAATCATTTCTATCGATTTTATCAAGCAGACGTTTGCCCTCTTTTTCCTTTATAGCAAGAGCAACAGACTCTGATACTTTCTTTGGGATTTTTTCATCAGGAACTTCGATGATGACCAGGCGGTTGCTTCTGTTTATATCTCTTTCGATGTCGAAAAGCATATTCCTGATGCTTTGCTCTTTGATCCTGCCCACACAGGCTATCTTATATATCACTGTCTTTCAAGCCTTACCTTTTCTAATATTTTCATGATTCTTTCATTGGCACATCTCGTAAATATACTAACTATAACGCATATGATAAATGAAACAACAAATCCCACGAAGCCCGCTCCTATGCCCGTGATATCAGCCAGTGCATCATTTCCTGAAACAGGAAGAAAATACCATATGAAAAAGGAAACAAGACCTGATATCCCTCCGGCAAAAGCTCCCGCTTCTGTGGTTTTATACCTAAGCACAGACAGGATAAATGGAGCAGCGACTGCTGACTGAAGAACGCCCCATGCGATCTTAAAAAGCCCTGATATATTATCTGATGCACAGATAATCAAAATCTCAACCGCAAGTACACATATAATTATGAATATATCAAAAATAAATCGGAATTTGTTTTTGTTTTTCTTTTTGTCACTCTTTGGTATATGCGTTTTTATTATGATAAGCATCTGTCTGAACAATCCGGCTGCAAGCAGCATGGAAACAGACAGGATAAGTACAAAGGCCGCGTATTTTATTATATCAGCTGCAAAACCAGAACCTATATATCCCTCCGCCATTTTCCCGATTATGGCATAAAACATGATGTCATCTGCCGGTTTTTCCGGGTATATGGCAGGATATGTGAGCAGACACATAACATACAGAGCCACAATAAGGATTCCCGAATTTATAATCCCCTGTATTCTAGCCTTATCTATATCCTTATTTGTTTTTAATGAAGCGGCATTTGTATACAGATAAGGAAGTCCTGCGATCCCGCAGCCTATACCTATCATAGATAGAATCTCAGTCCACGAAAGCTGTCTGCCTTCTATATAAAGTACATTCAGATAATTGCTGGTGCCGCCCTCTAGTCTGCATTTATTATAAAGCTTTAGCACCTCTCCAGGCGTATACTTTATAAACATATATATGCACATGAAAATAATCAAAAGAGTTATCAGAAATAATAATATATTTTGCAATAATGAAGAAGCCTGTCGTTTCATAAATGATGCAGCTATTATAAGCGCACCAACAGCCACGGCCGCATAAATACGCAGATATGAAGGAAGAATGCTGTCCGTCATATCCATGATATAGTCAAACAGCAGGGCTATGATAACAGAAAATATGGCAAATAAAATCACCGAATAAAAGGCCCTTAAACGCCTGCTGTCATATCTGGCTCTAAAATAATCAGGTAACGTCCTCCTGGCGGCTCCCGACAAATCCGCAAATATCTTGAGCCTGTCAGACAAAAGCAGCCAGCCAAATGTATGGAAGGCAAACATGCCTATGGAAATCCAGAATATACCGGCTCCACAGGTACATATCAAAGGAGGCAGAAGTAAAAGATGCCACAAAATCATATCTCCGGCAGACACATTTCCTGCCGCAGCGATTCCGCCGATATAGGTATTATCTGATTTTATGATAGATTTCCCTTTTAATGACATTTGTAAGCTCCATAATACTATATTTCTTTTTTTTGTCAGTATAGCATACTTTTATACTTTGCGCGCGACAAAATTAATTTTTTATCTCGTGTAAAATTTAAGTAAAGTAGCGTAAAAATAATGACATATAAGAGTAAATTATGCTATACTATGTCCAGACATTTTATGGAGGTATCTGTTTTGAATATCTTTTCTATACTGACACTGTTAGGCGGTGTCGGGCTATTTTTATATGGTATGAATCTTATGGGCGCATCCTTAAAGAATCTTGCAGGAGGCAGCCTCGAAAAAATCCTCGAAAACCTGACAACTGGTAAAAACAAAGCCACCGGCATACTAAAGGGTTTTGGACTCGGTACCGGTGTCACGGCAATCATACAAAGCTCCGCTGCCACAACCATTATGCTGATTGGTTTTGTCAATGCCGGTATTATGAAGCTGTCCCAGGCTATACCGGTAGTATTTGGAGCAAATATCGGAAGTACAGCTACAGCACAGATTTTAAGACTTGGTGATTTGGGCGAGGACAGCATTATTATAAAGCTTTTCAAGCCATCCTCCTTTGCACCGATACTGATTGTTATCGGCGCGTTTATCATATTATTTACAAAAAAGAAAAAGAGCAAGGATATAGCCGGCATATTGTTAGGTCTGGGTATATTGTTTTTTGGTATGACAACCATGGAGAATGTCTTCTCTCCTCTTAAAGAATCAGAATCATTCCAGAAGCTCTTTACATCATTTAACAATCCGCTTCTGGGTATACTTATAGGTCTGGTGCTTACAGCCATTATCCAGAGCTCATCCGCCTCAGTCGGTATCCTTCAGGCGATATCATCTACAGGCGTAGTAACATATGGCACAGCCATCCCTATCATCATCGGACAAAATATCGGAAAGTGCATGACCATACTTCTTGGCAGTATCGGCGCAAACAAAAAGGCAAAGCGCGTTTCCCTGTCATATCTGATATTTAATATCATCGGCGCCGTATTTTTTATCGTTGCCATCTATGGTTCAAATGCCATATTTAAATACGCATTCATGGACAATGTTATCAATCGAGGCGGAATAGCAAATTTGCATTTCCTTTTTAACTTTATTACTGCATTGATACTTTTACCATTTACCAATAAGCTGGCAAATCTGACAGGAAAAATCATCGGAGATGATGAGGAGTCAAAAATCGACAAGGAGCTTGCAACCCTCGACCCTATGCTTTTGTCCACGCCAAATATCGCACTTACTCAGTGCCGCAAGGTGATGCATTCCATGACGGATGCCATTTTAGAAAATTTCCGTCTGGGTTCTCAGCTTATACATGAATATGACGATAAAAAGGCCGATATCCTGCTTGAAAATGAGGAATTTATCGACAAATGCGAAAGCGCCCTTAACCAGTATCTTCTAAAGATTACCTCAAAGCATCTGACTCCATCAGACAGACGTCTGGCATCAGAGCTGCTAAACAGTGTAAGCGATCTTGAACGTATCGGAGACCATTGTGAGACCCTGCTTCATGTAGCAAGAAATATAGAGGATGAAAAAATCACCTTCTCTCCTGCCGGTTCTTCAGAGATACGCCTTATGCTTGCGGCTACAAATAACATAATTGAAACTACCTTTAAAGCGTTTAAGGATGACGATATGTCTGCTGTTTCCCGTATCGAGCCTCTCGCACAGACTATCAGCGAGGTAAAGGAAATAATCAAGGAGCATCACGTTATCAGACTCCAGACCGGCGAATGCGGTATACCGGGAGGCTTTGCATTGGTAGATATCCTGACAGCACTTGACCGTATGGGAAGCCACTGCTCCAATATTGCACTTCATGTAGCAAAGAAGGTAGGCAGCGAAGACCTTGACGAAATGCACGGACATATATATACCAACGGATACAAAACCTCTGAGGAATATAAAGCACTCTACTGCTACTACATTTCATTATATTCTGCTCCGATTACGGAAAATTACAAATATCCGTCAGATAATAAGAAACGTAAGGATAATAAATCAGAAGCTCCAAAGAGCAAAGAAAACAAAGACAATAAAAATAATAAATCAAAAAAACAGGGTTCAAAAAAGAAATAAAGAAATGCCGCCAGTCTGGCGGCATTTCTTTATTTCTTAATCTCTGCTTTCTATTATCAAAAGCATACCCTCTGCAAATTCTATCCTTCCTCTGTCAGCTATGATGTTATTTGACACACCTAGGCTTTCGCCCTGCTTCAAATCAATATGCTTACCCGAATATTCAAAACCTGTCAGACTTATATCATTTACCTGATATGGAAATGGGATAAGCGATATAAAGGGATATCTGCTGTCACGTACTATCTCGGTGGTATGTGATACCATTCTGATACGATTATTCGCATCTATAATAAATGCATCTATATCTCTGACAGCCGTCTGATACAGCAGGCCTACATTTGCCATGGTATGATCAAGCCTTGTACCTGTGGCTCCATAGATGATAATCCTGTCCGATGCTCCAAGGTGTCTATCCTGCCATATATCAAATGCATACTCTAATGCTACATGAGTATCAGTATAATCCTTATGGGCATTTAGCCTGACAAATCTGCTCTCATCCTTATAAAACTGTAATATATCCTGATTTACAGAATCAAAATCTCCTATTATCTTATCCGGCATAATGCCTAACCTGTGACATGCCTGAAGACCCTTATCTGCCGCTATCACGAAGCTGCCGCAGGCATCCTTTTTTATATCATCTGTCATCTCATCTGATACGGTACCGCCGGTTATAATTATAATATTCATATTTTATATCCTTACATGTCTGACAAAGAAACAGCTAAATTCCTTACTGCTCCTCAAATTTCTTTAAGAATGCTTTCACATTTGCTTCTTTATCGCCATTAAATACTGCGGATCCAGCCACAATGATATTTGCACCGGCAGCGATTATTGATGAGACATTATTTAGATTTACTCCTCCATCCACCTGTATGTCCACATTCAAGCCGCGGTCCTCTATCATCCTTTTCGTGTCGCTTATCTTTTGAATGGATGCGGGGATGAAGCTTTGACCTCCAAAGCCCGGATTCACGCTCATGATAAGCACCATATCTATATCCTGCAATATATAATCCAGCGCGGATAAAGGTGTAGCAGGATTTAGTGCCACTCCCGCCTTCATGCCAAGAGCCTTTATCCCGGCTACCGTGCTGTGGAGATGTCTGCAGGCCTCTGCATGCACTGTCACGATATCCGCTCCGGCAGCCTTATAATCCTTTAGATATCTGGCAGGCTCTTCTATCATCAGATGCACGTCCAGTGTCTTTTTTGTGAGAGCTCTTACTGCTTTGATCACTGGGGGTTCGAAGGATATATTTGGTACGAAAGCACCATCCATAACATCCAAATGCATATAAGCCGCTCCGGCGTCATCTATTATTTTTACATCATCAGCAAGATGTCCGAAATCTACTGACAAAAGTGATGGAGAAAGCACCAGCATATTACCATTTCCTTCTTTCTTTTAATTCTTTATATATCTGACAATAGTTGTCATATCTGACAGAGCTTATACGTCCTTCACTAACCGCAGCCTTGACCAGACAGCCAGGCTCACTTATATGATTACACATATTAAATCTGCATTTTCCGGTATATGGGAGCATGTCAGGGAAATAATTTTTTAAATCTTCTGCTTCTATATCTTCATCTACCATCAGCGAGCTAAATCCCGGTGTATCCATGATAAATGTATCCTGCTCTATCCTGACCAGCTCTGAATGTCTGGTGGTATGCTTGCCTCTCTTTATCTTTTCACTCAGTTCTCCCGTAGAAGCAGCCGCAAAAGGATATATCGCATTCAATGTCGAGGATTTCCCTACGCCTGAAGGACCTGCAAATACTGTTGTCTTTCCGATAAGCAGCTCCTTGAGTTCGGAAATTCCCATATCTCGTTCGGCGCTGATAAAAAGCACTTTGTACCCGGATTTGTCATATGAATGACAGGCCTCACTATATGCCGCGTATTCCGCCAGATCCGTTTTATTAAAGCATATAATCGAAGACACGTCATATCTTTCCATATTTACCAGGAAACGGTCTAACAGGTTAAAATTTGGATCCGGACTTGCTCCGGCAAAGATGATAACCGTCTGGTCTACATTTGCCACGGCAGGTCTTATTAGAGAATTAAACCTGGGTAATATCTCATTGATATTACCCAGATAATTTTCCTTATCCAGTATCTGTATATCTACATTATCCCCTACCAGGGGTTTTATATTACGGTTTCTGAATATGCCCTTTGCCCTGCATTCGTATATGATGCCATCATTGCAATATACATAATAGAAACCGCCGATTCCCTTTACAATCTTTCCCTGCATAATCTACTCTTTCGTAAATGAAGCAGACAGGCCACCGGTATTAAAGTGTGAGGTTACATCTTCGCCATTTGTGTCTGTTACCGTCACGCTAAATGAACCTGAATTTACCTGGAGTCCGGTAATGGATGATGTAACACTGCTGATATCAAGTGGGAACGTTGTTTCTCCTGCTGCACCTGAATACAGTGAATAGGTTGCATCGCCTACTGTATATGATACTGTTACATTTACATTTCCATTTGCAAAATCATAATCACTATTTGTTATCTGTCCGGCAAATGTAGCCGTATATGTTACCGTTTCTGGTCCCTGACTGATAACATATGATATGGTAGTTCCTTCATCCACGGTCGTATTTGGATCTACATCCTGACTGATTACATATCCGGCAGGCACACTGCTGTCATATGCATATGAAGGATTTCCCGCGAGATTGGCATTTGTCAAAAGGCTTTCTGCTGATGCAGCGCTCTCGCCTACTAATGTAGGTACGGTTGTCTCAACTACCTCCTTGCCATTACTTAAAACGATTTTGACCTCTGAGCCTTCGGCTATCTCTGTTCCGGCTGTAGGGTCAGTATATATAACATGATCCTTTTCTACTGTATCGCTATATTCATAACCATGTGTAACCTTGAGATTCTTTTCCTCTATCATGGTCGTAGCCTGATCATCTGTCAGTCCTACTACATCAGGTACCGTGGTGGTTTCCTTGCCTGCGGATACATATACGATAATCTCCTCATCGAGAGTGATTTCAGTGCCCTCAGCCACGCTCTGATCTATTACATATCCTGTCTCTACAGTATCACTGGTCTGTGTCTCAAATGTATAATTCGTAAAACCTTCACTCTTAAGCTGCTCCTCTGCGGCTGTCTGATACAGACCTACGAGATTTATCATGGTATTTGTCTGTATCTCTTCTGTGGTTTCATCTGTAGATATCGCCGTAACCTCTGTATTATCGTCATCTGAGCTGCTAAAAGGATGCCAGCCTGCTATCTTTCCTATAACCACAAGGATAAGTATCGCGATTATGACAACAACGGCAATACTCGATATCATAATAATCTTTTTCAGCTTTGGATCTAATTCTCCAAACTCTTCATCAGCTGCGTCATCATCTGATACGAGTCCTGTTTCTTCCTCATCCTCATCATCATAGTCATCATCATTAAACAGCGCGTCAAATTTGTTTGGTACAGAATCTGCCGGTCTGTCATTTCTGATTTCAGAAGCAGGTGCCTCAGCATAATTATTATTTAAAGCCTGTTCATTCAGATTTCTTCCCTGCTTGATGGCCTGCATTTCCGCAGATGTCATCTTTACAGTTGGTGAATTTGTTACTACAGGAGGTACTGCAGCTATCGTATCTATATTTGGATTTGCCTGTACACGTCTCAAATCAGCAATAAGAGCATTTGCGGTCAGATACCTCCTCTCCGGCTTCTTTGATGTACATTTCATCAATATCTTTTCCAGACTGGTCGGTATATCAGGATAATATTCCCTCGGAGAAACCATCTCGCCCTGGATATGCATCAATGCAATCGCTACGTTATTTTCACCTTCGAATGGCACATGGCCGGTAAGCATCTCATACATCGTAATACCGAGAGAATAAATATCACTTCTCTCATCACTGTATCCGCCTCTCGCCTGTTCAGGTGAAATATAATGCACACTTCCCATGGCATTTGACGTCATTGTATTTGATGAAGCTGCCTTTGCAATTCCAAAATCCGTAACCTTCAAGGTCTCATCCTTAGATGAAACTATAATATTCTGAGGCTTGATATCTCTGTGTATGGTATGATGAGCATGAGCTACCTCAAGTCCCTGCGCTATCTGTATGGTAAAATCAATCGCCTGATCGGGCATCAGTCTGCCTCTTTGCTGTATATACTCCTTCAGGGTAATACCTTCCACCAGCTCCATTACTATATAATAGATACCGTTATCCTCTCCTACATCATATACGTTTACGATATTCGGATGAGATAAACCAGCTGCTGACTGAGCCTCATTTCTAAATTTTGAGACGAAGCTGACATCTGAGCTAAATTCGGGTTTGAGAACCTTTATAGCCACATATCTGTTCAGCACATGGCATTTTGCCTTGTATACGGTAGACATACCTCCCGAGCCTACAGTTTCAATTACTTCATATCGATTGCTAAGCATCATTCCGGATTCTAACATTTTTACACCTCACATCTATATTACAGCAAGCACTACGGAGATATTATCTTTACCGCCATAGTAATTTGCTCTGCTTATCATTTTATCTGCTACTGCTTCAATATCGGGAGTTTCTGCTGCAATATCGTATAGTTCGTCGTCCTCCACCATATTTGTAAGACCATCTGAGCATAATAGTAATTTGTCGCCCTTGTCAAGCTTTACCTCAAAGAAATCAGGCTCCACCTGATCGGATATACCCAGCGCCTTTGTTATTATATTTTTCTCGGGATGATTTCTTCCCTTATTGCGATCCAGCTGCCCTGTCCTGATTAACTCCTCCACGAGAGAGTGATCCATGGTAATCTGTGTTATATCATCCTTTATAAGATATAACCTGCTGTCACCAAGATTTGCCACATACAGGGTTTCATCATCCACCACCGCAGCAACAAATGTAGTTCCCATGCCGGCATAATCATCATTTTCCAATGACATTTTAAGAACCTTATCGTTCGCATAAATAATCGCACGCTTTAGAACTGAAACCGGATTTGTCAGGGTACATTCCTTTATATACTCCGTCACACATTCTATAGCCGTCCTTGATGCAACATCTCCGGCCTTATGTCCTCCCATTCCATCTGCCACTATGTAGAGATTTGGAAGAGGTCCTATAGGATTATCTGTGTAGAAAATGCTGTCCTGGTTTTGGACTCTTTTCTTACCAATATCCGTTTTACCACAAGATATCATCTATATCCTCCTAATTATTAAGATCTTGATATTGTCTTCTCAGCTGACCACAGGCAGCATCTATATCTCTGCCCATACTCCTTCTTATAGTAACATTTATCTGCTTTTTTTCAAGTAAATATTTGAATTTTTCTACATTATCTCTTGTAGAGCGACAAAATTCCCTCTCTTTTATCGGATTTACAGGTATGAGATTGATATGGCAATTTATATCCTTTACTAATTCCGCGAGCTGCCGGGCGTGCTCTTCCGTATCATTCACTCCCTGCACCAGAGAATATTCAAAGGTTATTCTCCTGCCTGTCGTTTCAAAATAATATCTGCACGCATCCATGCATTCTGCTATGGAATATTTGTTTGCTATAGGCATAAGCTCCTGTCTGCCGTCATCTGTCGGGCTGTGTAGCGACAGGGCAAATGTAATAGTCAGGTGCTCATCCGCCAGCTTTTTTATCTCAGGTACAAGCCCACAGCTTGACACCGTTATATTTCTCTGACTGATATTCAGTCCGTGCTCATCGCTAAGCATACGAATAAACTTTATCAGGTTATCATAATTATCCAGTGGCTCTCCGGTGCCCATTACGACCACATTTGATACTCGCATACCCGTCAGTCTTTCGATATGATATATCTGATCCAGCATCTCAGACACATGAAGATTTCTGATTAATCCACCTATCGTAGAAGCACAAAACCTGCATCCCATACGACATCCTGCCTGGGATGAGATGCATACGGAATTACCGTGCCGGTACTTCATAAATACACTCTCGATAACATTTCCATCATGCAGTCTGAATAAGAATTTGTTCGTCCCATCCTCCTTCGATACAAGTCGTGTGACTAGCTCTGTCCCGTAAATGCCGCAGGCTGTGAGCTCATCCTTCAGAGACTTTGGAACATTTGTCATCTCAGATATATCACGAACCAGCTTTACATGCAGCCATTCATATATCTGCTTACTGCGAAATGCCTTCTCGCCCTTAGAGACCACCCAGTCCCTTAGCTCGTCATAATCCATAGATTTTATGTCCATCATTTATTCATACCTCAATTACGTTTTAGCAAAGCTATAAAAAAGCCATCTGCGCTGTCTATTCCCTGGAGCATAGTTATATATCCTTTATCCGCCCTGCCCTTCAGACTATCTGGAAGAGCATCGCTCATTGAAACACAGGTAAAATCAAAATTTTCAACCAGCCATTTTACGTTTTCTTCATTTTCCTGTTTATTTATCGTACAGGTGGAATATACCAGCTTCCCACTGGGCTTCACATAAGATACGCTTGCACCAAGTATCTTCCTCTGAAGCTCTATCAATGCATCTGTTTTTTCTTTAGACGCGTTATATTTTATATCATTTTTCCTGCCCATGATGCCCAGACCCGAGCATGGAACATCAGCTATCACAATATCCGCTTTTTCATTCAGACTTTCATCATTTTTCGTACTGTCATATACGGAGACGGTAACATTTGTTATCCCCATCCTGTCCAGGTTATCCTCTATCAGCTCAGTCTTTTCCCTGCTCAAATCGCGTGCCAGTACATGTCCCGTGCTGCCGGTCATTGCAGCGGCATACATGGTCTTTCCTCCAGGTGCAGCACATACATCTATGATATTATCGCCAGGTCTGATACCTGCTGCCATGACTGCAAGACTTGAGCTTTCGTCCTGCACAGTAAACAGACCTTTCCGATATCCCGGTAACCTTCGTATATAGTCATATCCTGATATGATAAGCGAGCTTTTATTATAAATGCCTGGCTTTACCTCTATATCCGATTCCTCTAACAGCTTTTTATATTCATCAACGCTTATCTTTTCTTCATTTACCCTGATGGTCGTGCCACGGTCTTCGAGAGAACCCTTTAGCACAGCTTCAAGTGTATCTATATCATAATATTTCAAAAGCAGCTCTATGATATATTCCGGCACAGAATAAATCACTGACAGATAGCAGACGGCAGAAGTCTCTCTATCCGGATATGATATGGCATCCTTATGTCTGCATATATTTCTCAATATACCATTCACGAAGCCCTTGAGACTGCCGAAGCCTCTTAAGCCTGCCAGCTTTACCGCCTCGCTGCATACTGCCTCATCCGGGACTGCATCCATAAAAAATATCTGATATACACTCATCCTGAGCAGGCATCTGATAAGCGGCTTACATTTTGCTGCCTTTACCTTTGAAAATTGATTGATGATATAATCGAGCCTTATTTGATACTCTATGGTCCCTTCAGTCAACCTGCTGATAAATGCCCTGTCTCTTTTATCCATATACTGGTTCATACGCAGCGCTTTGCCAAGAGCAATATTTGAATATTCTTTATTTTTTTCTATATCAAGTAATATATTTAGTACTGTATCTCTGGTGCTTTTATTTTGCATAGCTATATACCTGCCACAGCTCCTTCGGTCAATTTATTTCCTGCCAGAAATGCTGCCGTATCCATTACCTTTTTTCCTTCAGGCTGAAGCCTTTTGATACATAGGGCATCCTGTCCACAGGCTATGCTAAAGGTCTTTTTGTTTATATTAAATATAGTCCCGGGCGTCAGTTCCTCATACTCTGCACCCATAGCTGTTACCTGAGCCTCATATATTTTTACGTTTTTTCCATTTATACCGGTAAATGCACACGGCCACGGCTGCAAGCCTCTGATAAGGCGTTCAATCTCATCGGCGCTTTTTGTAAAATCCATCGCTCCCATTTCCTTAGTCAGCATGGAAGCATAGCTGCTAAGCTCGGAGTCCTGAGGTGTCCTGGTCGCGGTTTGGTCGAATATTTTTTTCATGGTGGAAAGTATCAAATCAGCCCCTGCAAGACTCAGCCTGTCATGAAGAGTCTCTCCCGTATCGTCAGCCTTTATGGCAACTACAGTCTTTTCTATTATATCTCCGGTATCCAGTCCCTTTTCCATATACATGGTAGTTACTCCAGTTTCGCTTTCGCCATTTATGATGGACCACTCTATCGGTGCAGCTCCTCTATATTTCGGCAGGAGTGAGGCGTGAATATTGACGCAGCCATATTTTGGTATATTTAAGATGCTTTCAGGTAATATCTGTCCATATGCTGCCACAACTATCATATCAGGAGATAAATCTCTGATGATGTCTACATTTTCCTTATCCCTTAGCTTTTCCGGCTGATAAACCGGTATATCAAGCTCCATCGCCTTTACCTTTACAGGAGACGCCACCGGCTTCCTGCTCCTTCCCTTTGGTTTATCCGGCTGGGTAAAACAGGCAAGTATCTCATAGCCTGCATCAGCGATATTTGCCAAAGGCCGAACTGCAAATTCCGGCGTGCCCATATATATTATTTTTTTCTTATCATTCATATATTATTCAACCTCATATACCTTACCATCGTCGGTCTTATCCTTATATAATATGCCCTCCAGATGGTCTGTTTCATGGCAAATCGCCCTCGCCAAAAGTCCCTCGGCCTCTATTGTGATTTCATTCATATCCCTATCCAAGGCTTTACATGTCACATGCATAGGACGTGTAACCGTTCCTGTAAGTCCGGGCAGGCTGAGACACCCTTCGTTACCTGTCTGACTTCCGGAGCTTTCCACTATCTCAGGGTTTATAAGACATATCGGATTTCTCTCATTTTCCTTTTCTGATGCATCTATGACTACAACCCTCTTTAATATACCCACCTGAGGAGCTGCAAGTCCCACGCCATTTGCCTCATACATAGTCTCAAACATATCGTCAATAAGCATAGCCAGTCTGTAGGTCATCTCTTTTACAGGCTTGCATTTTTTTCTGAGTATTGCATCTCCGTCAACTCTTATATTCCTTGTTGCCATTTTTTGCTTCTCCTTTATTTCCTTTTCCTGTTTAATTAAAATCATATTGTATCTTTATATCTTCAAATAATGCCTGATTTCTCTTTGCGTTATAATCAATCAGCTTCATTACATAAAGCAAATCATTATATTCCCTGCTTTTAAAATATATCACCCTTCTGTATATATCATTAAGCTTGCTTATGACAGGCTCTGCCGGTCCTATGGTCCTTACGCTCTTTTTTTCTTTTAATATACGCTTGATATTTGTACCCAGAAATTCAGTAACATCGTCGAGCTTTTCTTCATTCTTTGATGTCAGAAGTACATTGAGGAGATTTGAAGCAGGAGGATAATTCATCAAATCCCTGTAGGCCATCTCCTTATTATAAAAGCCTTCATAATCCTGAGCGGCAGCCGACTGAATCACATAATGCTCCGGCTGGTAGGTCTGTATGATAACGGTACCCGGCATATCGCCTCTACCCGCTCTTCCTGCAGCCTGTGTGAGCAGATCAAAGGTTCTCTCACCTGCCATATAATCACTGTCAAAGAGCGTCAGATCAGCAAGCATTATCCCCATAAGCGATACGTCAGGAAAATCATATCCCTTTACGATCATCTGTGTACCTATTAATATATCTGCTTCCTTCCTGGCAAATTCCTCCAGCATTCTCATACCAGCATTTTTCTTTCTGGTTGAATCCCGGTCCATCCTGAGCACCCGTGCCTCGGGAAAAAGCTTCTTTACCTGAGCCTCTACCTTTTCAGTTCCGGCTCCATAGCCACCTATCAGCTCTGAGCCGCAGCTTTTGCATGCCTTTGGGACATCCGCCACATAACCGCAATAATGACAAATAAGCTTATTATTTGCATGTTTTTTGAGAGCGACGTCACAACGAGGACATTTTATGACCTCTCCACAGCTTCTGCATGATACAAAGCTGTTATATCCGCGTTTATTTATAAAAAGCATTATCTGTTGTTTTTTATCCAACTTATCCTTTATGGCAGTCATCAGCTCTTCACTAATCATGGAACGATTCCCGAGCCTTATTTCATCTCTCATATCGACTACGACCGAGCTTGCAAGACCCATATCAGATATACGCTCCGGAAGCTTCAGCAGATGATATGTCCCATTTAGGGCTCTGCTGTAGCTGGTAAGCGACGGGGTAGCTGAGCCTAGCACCAAGCAGGCATGCTCTATACGACATCTTTCCTGTGCAACTTCTACGGCATGATATCTTGGAGTATTATCACTTACATAACCGCCATCATGCTCCTCATCTATGATAATCAGGCCCAGCCTTTCCACCGGCACAAACAGCGCCGACCTTGGTCCCACGACTACATCCGCATCATTGTTTTCTAATTTTCTGATCAGGTCATATTTTTCGCCATCACTCATCTTGGAATTCATAACGGCTACTCTGTCACCGAAATAGCTTTTCAGATATCTGACCAGCTGAAATGTAAGATTTATCTCCGGTACCAGAAGTATAGTCTGTTTTCCCATTTGAATGGCATATTTGATTGCCCTGACATATACCTCTGTTTTACCACTTCCCGTGACGCCGTGAAGCAGGAAGGTATCTGACCTATCATTTTTCACTGCCTCGCATACCTGCTCCGCTGCATACCTTTGTGCATCATTCAGGCAAATCTCCGAGATATCTGCCGGCTTTATTTCCTCACCATTTCGATACGTATTATTTTCCGTGATGGTCAAAACTCCTGCATCTCACATCCCCTCTATGACCTTTGACGTCACATTGCAGACTGACGTCAACTCATTAAGCTTTATCTGTTTATGAT